>OFSE01000033.1_pt1 | contig 45373 bp, 61 predicted proteins | sample 1543261 | NCBI WGS metagenome assembly OFSE01 (sample SAMN07774225, study PRJEB24372) | wastewater metagenome | isolation source: Exp Tend VB 50WW | collected 2016-02 | reverse complement strand
CGCTGATGAAGCCACGGTATAATCTGCTCAATCTCTTTCAGCTCAGCATCGGATAAGAGTTTGGGTGTGGTCATGGCTTTTTTGGCTCCGGGCGACGGAACGCCTCTTCGTGACGGGCCTGCCACTCCTCCTTTGGGAACGAGCGAGCATAAAGAAAGGCGATGATTTCACCGATGCTGAAGCCGCCGCGACAGCCGCGACCCTCAAGGTCAATCATCGCCGGTTGAGGCCCCCAAATGTGCTCGTACACCTCGTAGGCGCGGCGCGTCACGCTTGCCGGTAACTGCGAGTCCTGCCGCACTGCGTAGCTGGTCTGCACGGGGTGAAACTCAATTTGCTTCTCACTCATTCCGGTGATCCTTTGGCTTGTTCGTTCCTTGTGAGGGTGGCGTCCATCGCAGCGTAAGCGTCGCTCGTTTGATCCGGCGCGTGCTTCTTGATGTATGCCCACCACTTGCGCGCTCGTGTCATGCGTTCTTCCAACTCCCCAATTCTTTCCTTTGCTGACTGAAGGGATTGGAGATGCTCGGGGGTGAGCTTGGCGAGGATGGTGCGGGCGCGAATTATTTCTTGGCAACCAATACACTCGCAGTCCGTCGTATCGTATAGATACGTGTTAGAAACACCCTTCAGCGCTTCCACGCATTCCAAGAGAAGATCGGGGGACTGGGTCATGGCCGCTCGATCTCCTTCACTTCGACGCGACCGATGCGGTACGGCTGCATCCATTTGCCGTCGATCCAAGCCTTGGCCTCGTGTTTGTTCTTCCACGGCGGAGCGATCAGGCAGATGCTGCCGTCGCGAGCGAATGACGCCCACGCCTTCACAGGCACGCCGCGCTTTTTCTTCTCACTCATGTTCTTGTGCCTTGGGTTTGGAGAGAGCGGAACGGGCCGCAGCAAGTTGGTCGGCAACGCGCGCTATCGTGTTGCGCGTTACTTCATCGTTCCCATTTGAGTTAGTCAGGTCTTCAAGGGCTGCGCGCAAATTCCACTCAGCGTCGCTCGATACGTTGACGGTGATCCCGTCGCGTACTTCTTTGCGTGTTGCCGGGAACAGCGCATCCCGTCCTTCTTTCACCTGAAGGGTGAGGCGGCGAAGCGTTCCAGCAATATCAAGCAGGGCGGCAGCGCGTGGCTTGTACGAGTCCTTGTATTCGTCGGCCAACTCTTCGAGATACCGAATGTCAATTTGTTCATCGGTAGTCAGATCTCCCCCACCCCCGCTGCTGTCGGGTTGAGACTGAGAGCGGAGGGCGGACAATCGCGTCTCGGTATAATCTTTCCACGGCTCCGGCCACGGCGGGCGCGTTACAATAACATGCACCGATGTGGCCCACTCATAACCAGCCCTCCACGCCTTCGTCAGCTCGTCTGCCAGCTCTACAGGGCTCATTTGTTTTCCGTCGTCCGAGAATAAGAATGACGACAGTAACGAAGTTGGAACTGGGTGTCAAGCTGTGACGGCGATATTACCGTAGAAAGTCTTCCACGTGCCGCCGACACCGTCCCAATAGACGGGCACGCCCGTGCCAGATCCTGCGCCTTCGCCGCCCTTGCGGCCGTTGGTTGCGTAGGTCGTCTCGCCGACAACAAGCCCTGTTGGCAGCGCCGCAACTGTGTACTGAGCCGGGATATAACTCGATCGCAGGCTGGTGGTTAGCTGCCCCCAGAAGACTGACGGCGTGTTGAAATATGTCTCGTCGCTGACGTAAATAGTTCCGCCTTTGAGTGCAAACTTAGCCGGATCGTTGAACACGCCGATTGAAGGGTTGGCCCCAAAGGCTACGTGAATGTCGTAGTCGACCATCACAACGAGGGTTGCGTTCGTGCCAGCCTTAAAGATTTGGGTTTTGGCCGTAGCATAATAGTCAGAGAAATAGAGCCCCTTGATCGTTGTCGTGCCGGCATTGGCGCGTGTGAACTCCACCGCCGACACAAGGAACGTGGCTGGCTCGCAGTGCACGTCGAGATGGGGGAAGATGCAGTCGACGTTATCGGCTGGCGTGTGCAAGATGATTGCCGCAGCGTCGTAGCTCACAGCGTAAGAGCTGACGAGAGCCAGCCCGCCGGCCCGCTCGATCCACACCGGGGTGCCCGTGACGGTCTTGCGAAAGTCCCCGTGTGCTCCGTAAAAATCGTTGAACGACACGGCGGCAGACGCTGTGATCGTTTCGTAAGGGGAAGTGATCCCCAGCGAGTTGTACCCGGTAGCGATGATGCAGCGGGCTGAAGCTGAATTGTAGTCGTTGTAGGCAACAAGCCGTATTGCCGTCGTGTCTTCGGAGCCGTAGTTGTAAAAGTTCGCGACCGTAAAGCTGCCAGTGATCGAGCAGCCGTCGAAATAGTGAACGTCCGACACCTGGAAAGTGCTGTTTACCGCCGTGAGAATCCCGACGTTGGGCGTGAGCGTCGAGTCGCCGAAAATTTTTAGCCCTCGCGCAACGCAATAGCGCGCGTTGGTCAAATCAAGGACAGGCTGCCCGTTCGTCTGGCCAATAATTTTGCCGGCGCCTTCAATGCCCCAGCCGATATTGCGGATGCTCGTGCCGTTAATTGTCGTTTTGACGAGGAACGAATACCCGTCAGGGAAATAGACGCGCAGGGCCACCGCGTTGCTGTTGTTGGGAGTAGTCATTGACCGTAGCGTGGCGAACGCGGCGTTGATCGCCGCACTGTCATCCGTCACGCCGTCGCCAACGGCCCCGAAACGCATGACGTTGAACAGCCAGATTTGGCGCTGGTCTAGCAGGTACGCCAGCAGCGAGTTTACACTGTTGCGTAAGTCGTTGATCGTCGGCCGCATCTGGCTGGGCTCGTTAGGCCCAGTCAGTAGAGGCAGCATTAGACCGGCCATCAGCAGCGCCCTACGAGTTAGTATTGGGCATACGTGATGTACCCGACCACATTACCAGTCGTGGCCTTCACGCAAAACTCGCCCCCCGCGGTGCCTCGATAGATGGCAGCGGCGCCGTTGCCGAGATTTATGGGCGTGTTCGTCTTTGCGAGGATATCACCCGTGCTGTTTGCCGGCGTGCCGCAATTCGATCCCGTCCCGCTGACCATAGCAAAGGACCCGTCGGCCGATATGCTGCCGTAAAAATTGCACACGCGGATGACGGTTGAAGCGGACAAAGCGACGATCTGAGTCGTATTGCCCGCAGTGACCGATACAGCGGCGAAGCTGCTGCAAACAAATTGCCTGTCCCATGTGGATCCGTTGAAATTGTGTTGTAGAATACCGAGAAGGCCACTGACGCTACTGGTTGTAGTTGGAGAGCCAAAATAAGAGACGTTGTTTGTGAGCCCGTCGCCACCCGTAAACGGGTACACCGCGTTGACAACTTTCAAATTGCCACGCGGATCAGTGAGCCACTGCGTTCTGTCAAGGTCGGTGTAAGTGGGCAGAGTGGCACGATATATGCCTCCGACTGGAACCGGGTACGTTGTGCCGGCCGCTGCATCTTCCGCAATTGCCCCCCCAATAAGCAGCGCGTGGTCCGCGCAATTAACGCGCGCATTGCCGAATGAGTTTTCGGTGATCGCAACGGGTGACGTGTCATCACACTGGCCTACAAGCTGCGACGTAGCGAGCCCGATTCCAGTCGAGTTCAGCCCGTTGGCTGCGCCGCGCCAAAGATCCTCCGTCGTGCCGTTGTACACACCGTTATACGAGAATGCGCCGACTGAAGTGGTGCCTAGCGCAGTTGCATCGGCCGGCGTGACGCCGCCGCGCACCGTTACCGTGCCGGGAATTGATGCGGTGGTCCTGATGTTGGCGCTCGAATCGCACTGGACGACCGTTACTTGCCCGTCGCTCAGGGTCGGAGGCGTAGCGTTGTACACGCAACCGTTGACCGCTGCAGGCGTGGTAGGTCCGCCGATCGCGGCGCCGGCAAACAGAGCACACACGGCGGCAGAGGCGACAATCCAGCCGCTCAAACCTGACAGTCTCGACATGAAAAAAGGTCCCTTGGGTGGTTCCAAGGGACCTTACACGATGGGGGCAGTTTAGGGCAAATCAGTCCCGAAGCGGGCTAAGCTCCGCCTCGTGGCAGGCGAACTGGCGCCCGCGCGGCACCGGCTCGACCACGTAGCACTCGCCTGGCTTGGCGAGGTGTATGACCGTGACCCGCAAGGGGCGGGTGTAGCGGTTGCGGTGGTCGTCGAACGCGAGCTCGTCTCCAGGCTTGAATTTGTGGGTCATAGGTGCCTCGTGATCCAATCGAAGAGGGGAGCGAAGAAGTAGAAGCCCGTCAAGGTCAGGGCCTCCGCGAACGCCATGCCTAGGGCGAACGGTTTCATAGGTACCCCGCAAGGCTGATCGAGTGCAGGAAGGCCCACACAACCCAGATGATGGTTGCGCAGACGGCGAGAGCCGAGCCCCAGATAAGGGCCTCGGCAGGCGGGTTGCGTTCGGGGGTCATAGGTAAAACTCCCGCTCAATGCCGTCGCTATCTTTCGCCCAAAGGCGGATGGAACTGCCGCGCGGATCCCGTTGTATTTCATGTTTTGTCACGCCGGCACGCCCAAGCACGTGGCAAATGTGCTTGGCCTCTTCCACCATTTTCTCAGTGCGCGCCGCGTACGAGCCTTCCTCACTCGACGCCCACTCATAGTTGCAGGCGTTCTCAAAGCGCTTGCGTAACCTTTTGCCGAGCGATTCGAGTTGCGCGATGTAGCGCGCCGTCACGTAGGAACCTGTGAGCAAGCCCGCCAGGTGGTACAGATGCGCCCGCTGTTCCTGTTTGGGCGTGAGTCGTCGTTCTTTCACCATTTCCTTAGTCCCCTTTTCAAAACTGCGCCGATCGCAGCATGACGCGCCCCCGAGAGGGCGCGCTGTGCTATTATCCCTGTGCAGGCTCCTTCAGTGTCTCAATGATTTGCAGGGCTTCCCGTAGGGCGTGTTCGGTGTCTGTCCGCCACGTCTGATCGGAGCCAAACTGCACGTAGGATGCGGCGTGCTTCGCCAGCTCGGCGAGGCGCCGGCGCTTGTTCCATAGGTTGACTGTTTCGGTCACGGTCATGCGAGTCCCCTTTCGATTAATTGCCAGATTGAGTCCGTGGCAATGGCGGACGCTGCGAAAATTAATTGTAAGCCCTTGGCCGCGCAGTACAGCCAGAAGCCCAAGAGCGCATTTTGGACGGTCGAGCTCACAGCGGCGGCCTCTCGCAGATCGCCAGCAAGAGCCCGAGCACGGCCAAGGCGTTGAACGTCGAAGATATCCAGAAAGCTAGGCGATGCATGGTAGTTCCCCTTCAGATTGCAGCGCACCGTGTGTAGTGCGCTGTGACTGTAGGGCAGGAGGCTCTAAGATTCCGTTAAGCGCGGACCCCCCATACGTCCATTTCTGCTTTCAGGAGGCGGATCCGGCCGATGTGCCAGCCGTTGCGGTAGGCCGGGCAAGCGTTGGTCGGCATGGGCTCGTTGCGCCATCCGGCGTTGAAGCCTTGCCGGTAGGCAAAGCCGTGGTGGTAGGATTTGCTCACTTTGATTCCCCTTTGGTGTCCGCGAAGCGGGTTGCAAAGAAAACCAGGATCGCAGACGTTTCCTTGGCTTTGTCCGTGTTGGGGTATTCTGCCGCTATGTGGGCTGTGTATTGCTCGACCGTGAACCAGCGGCAGCCGGCCTGCACATAGTCGCCCTTGTCCGTGCGCCAGGCTAAGAACCTGTAACCGTCCGAGCGCTCAACCGACGCGATAAGGCCAACAGCCTTAAAACCGTCTTGCAGATAGGCGCCGCGCAGATAGGCGCCGCGCAGATCGGCGCCGCGCAGATCGGCGCCGCGCAGATAGGCGCCGCGCAGATAGGCGTCGGACAGATTGGCGCCGGACAGATAGGCGCCGCGCAGATCGGCGCCGTACAGATCGGCGCCGCGCAGATTGGCGTCGCGCAGATAGGCGCCGTCCAGATCGGCGCCGGACAGATTGGCGCTGCGCAGATCAGCGCCGGACAGATCAGCGCCGCGCAGATCAGCGCCGCGCAGATTGGCGTCGCGCAGATCGGCGCCGGACAGATCAGCGCCGCACAGATTGGCGTCGCGCAGATTGGCGCCGCACAGATTGGCGTCGCGCAGATTGGCGTCGCGCAGATTGGCGCCGGACAGATCAGCGCCGCACAGATCGGCGCCGTGCAGATCGGCGCTGCGCAGATCGGCGCGCTTGCCGCCTTCTTTGCCTTCCCGCCAGGCTTTGTGGGCGTCTAGGACAGCTTTAATTTCCTCTTTGGTCATTAGTAGTCCCCTTTCGTCCTGCATGTGTGCAGGGGATGGCGCTCCGATAGGAGCGCGCACCTCTGAACACTCAAAGATCATTTAAAGCGAAGCGCGGGCTTCCCACTTTGGCAATGGCCGAGAGCGCCACCAGCTGCCCGTTAGCGCGGATCTCAGCTACATACTCCGCGTCCGCGTATTGGCTGTTAGGGTCTTTAGCGCATTCGGCAATGAGCTCCTCAATATCATCCCACTTCACGCGTCCATGTGACTCGGGGGCTGTCTTTTCCACGCCCAAAAACGTGCCGCGACGAAATGGAATATGTCCGCTGAAGTGGCCTATGTTGCGCAACCATGAGGCGGCATAGGCGACGCGGTCACCTGGGTTAGGTGCTTTGTAGCGTTTCATGGCATCACCGCTGAGAAATAAACCACGGTCACGAACCAAAAGCAGGCGAAGAAGCCTAGCCAGGCTAGGCCGATGGCAGTCATACGAAGCATTTTTATCACCCCCCTGTTGTATTTGCGCATGAGGCGCTAGGAGCCCTACACGAGGCCGTGCAGGGCTCTTGAGCGATTCAGGCCTACTTGGTCAGCCAAACGGCCAGAAGGTAGCAGGCGGGCATCACAGCGGCGTATGCGGCCAGTAAGGACAGAGCTACGACAACGCGGCGGTCGAGCATGACTTACTCCCCTTGGTTCTAGCCCGTATTTGTGGGCACAGGGGAGAAGATGGCAGGTTTTGGGCGGGTGTCAAGAGGTTTTCGTTACTGTCGGAAGGTTGTGATAATTATTACAGGGATTTAATAGTTATTTATGGCAGGGGGTATAGATGAACGGGCAGCGTTAAAGACAATTACAGGCAGTTAACAATCTTCACAAAACGAATTAATCTTGCGCTGGGACGATTTGTTGTTGCGTTTTTGCATTAAAAGTCTGTAATCGTTAGGCATTTGGCTAAATAGGTGGGGGTAGTGAAATCAAGGGGTTAGGGGCGGAATTGTAATAATGTTGCGTGTGGAGGGTTGAGCGCGCAATGAAAAGCCGTTTCGTTCATAAAGCTAGTCCCCGTTCAGAGTGCAGAAAATAATTCCCCCGAATTAATTTTCGCGTAAAACTACTTATACCCTTCTATTTACTTTTCAATACATAATATAATAGAATCAAGTACTTACCGGTTGCCCACCCTTAACGGCTGGCGGAAAACCGCCATTGTCCGCGCCGTGCTCGAGCTGCCAAATAATTAATATTGAAATAATCGAAAAGATTTCGATTTAATTTTATTATATGTGAAAATGCCGGCTAATTCCAAACTCAGGATTTTGAGCCCTACCGAGGGGGTTTTGTGAAGAATCTCTGGGGTCCCGCCCAAATTGCATCGATTTTTGAAAATTTGCATATTGACAGGCTCTTGCTTCTACTATACCACAGCAATAACAAACTAGATGAGGGCATGATGCTACTAGCTGAAATCAAGCCGCTTCTCGCAAAGCTGCTCCGCGCCAAGCGAGCCGAATTATGCCAGACCCAAGAAGCGTTCTGCAAACGGTTCAAAATGTCGAAGCAGCAATATGCCACGTACGAGCGGCTAGATGAAAAATCGGTAATGTTGGACACTGCCATCTTACTGGCCGAGGGCATCGGGTGGGAGTTTGTTCTGCGTGAGAAGCCAATCGTTAAGAACCCCGTCGGCCGGCCGAAGACGATTCTCTTCACTAGGGACAGCCCGCCGCCCGGCAAGCAATGGAACTCAGACACCAAAGGGTTCACCTGGGCACCTGGCGGCTTCACCTACGAAAACCGACTGCTAGAGAAGACGCGGTACAAGGAGCCCCTTATCCCCCCGTCGACCGAGGAGGAGCGGGAGATATACGAACGCATCGCGGCCGAGTGGCCCGACCTCGTTCCAAAAGAAAACCCCGGCGCGTAACCGGGGTCAAGTTGCACTCGGGGAGAGAAACGCCCTCAACAAAGTTGAGAGACAGGTGCAGGAGCTACTTGGCTCATCTCCTGCGTAGATGTCTTGAGCGAGGCCGGAATACCGACTTCGAAGGCCACGACATACAAACACCCTACCACGGAAACCGGAACCATGACAACCTGCCAACGCTGGAACCCTCGCAAGCCCTGCGACTGCCACTGCACGGACGAAGACGATGACGGCCTACGCCCTCTTCTGCACCCAGGTAACCGCCGTGCTCGGCGCCTGGCTCGTTTACCGTTGGCTGGAAAATAACTGGTGGAGATGGTGATCCCGGATAATACTCCCCTTCCCGCCAACGGCTGGCTGGTATCAGGCGTGTACTCTTTGTTCCTCGCAGGGGAATTGCAGTATGTTGGGCAATCGACCAACATCCTGTCTCGAGTCGGGGTGCACTACCACCTCGGCAAGATAAAGTTTGACACGTTCAGTTTTGAGCGTTGTGCTCCAGAGCAGCTTAACGATCTGGAGAAAAAACGAATTATCGAGTTGCTGCCGCCACTTAACTGCCGAAACAAAAAACCGCGGCACATACCGTACAAGCGTGGAAAGGCCCGCGTGCGCTGGTGACAAAACAACCTGCTGACAACAAGTTCCATCGCGGCGCGAAAGACGGCAAGCACTATTGGCTGACGCCGCCAGCCATGTACGCGTCACTCAACGCCAGGTTCAGTTTCACCTTTGACCCTTGCCCATATCCACTGCCAGAAGGCTTCGACGGACTAACCGCAGAATGGGGGCAGTCGAACTACGTCAACCCTCCGTTCGGCGCTATCATGCACGACGGCAAGAAGAAGGGCATGACTGCGTGGGTACGTAAGGCTCTCGCGGAGCACGCTAAAGGGAAACGGGTAGTTATGGTTTACCCAATCGACAAATGGGTGTTGATGCTGCTCGCTGCAGGCGCGAAGGTTGAAAACCTGGGCGATGTGCGCTGGCTGGCGACTGAGGACCATTCGGAAGGAGAAGGCACCGGTAGGCACATTGCGTGCTTTGTGCTCGAACCGTGACCGACCACCTTTCCGAAGTCCTCGAGCGCCTGAAAGACAACCCGCGCCTCGCGCACGAGTATCTGTTCGAGGGCCGGCACGAGAACGCCTCCCCCGACTTCCATTTCGAGTTCATCGACCTGTGGCATTCGGACCTGCCCAAGGTGCAGATCGAAGCTTTCCGCGGATCGGGGAAGTCGACGCGGTTCGAGGAGGGGGTGACGATCGGCGCGCTGTTCCACGCCTTCGACAACGCCATCATTGTCGGCGCCAGCGAGGAGCGGGCGTGCGAGCGCCTAGCCGCGATCAAGCACGAGATCGAGAACAACGAGCGGATCCATGAGGTTTTCGGGGACCTGAAGGGGGATAAGTGGGGCGAGAAGAAAATCATCCTGGCGAACGGGGTGTGCATCCAGGCTAAGGGCCGCGGCCAGTCCCTGCGCGGAACCAAGCACCTGAACGCCCGCCCCGACATCTTGTTCCTCGATGACGTCGAGCAGGATGACGAGTTCATGCCGACCGAGGAGAACTGCCGGAAGGTGACCGGCTGGCTGCTCGCAGTTGCGATACCGGGTATGCACCCGACGCGCCGGCGCATACGGATCGCAGGAACGCCGGGCTCGCCCTTCTCTCTTACTATGCAGCTGCGGCGGGCGCAGGACTGGGTGACCAGGCGGTATCCGATCGTGCGGAAGACGGATAAGGGTGACGAGCCGACGTGGGGGGACCGGTTCCCGATGGCCTGGATCCGGGCGGAGAAGAAGTCGTACGCCGACCTCGGCCAATCACTTTTATTTGAACAGGAGTATATGTTGAACCCGACCGACCCCTCGGCTCAACCCTTCAAGCCGGAGTACCTGAAGGTGGCGCCGCTGACGCGGACGTGGGAGCCGACGTGGTCGTTCCACGACCCGGCGCGCACGGTGACCGCGCGGTCTGGTAAATCGTCAGCCCTTACCGGGAAGGCCGTATGGTCGTGGATTGGGACCAAGCTTGTCGTCTGGGAGATATGGCAGAAGCCCCTGCTCCCGGATGAAATAGTTAACGACATTTTCGACACGGACAGTAAGTGGTCCCCCGTGCATGTCGGCGTGGAAAAGAACGGTCTCGACGAATTCATTTTCCAGCCGCTCCGCTCCCAGATGGTCGCCCGCGGACACAGCATCCCGATACGGTCGATGCAGGCGCCAAAAAGCAAGATAGACTTTATTAAGGGTCTCCAGCCCTTCGCTGCTGCCGGCGAGCTCATCTTTGCTCAAGAACTACCCTCCGACGTCAAGACCGCGTTCCTTAATGTGGGGGTCGGGTCCCGAGCGATCGACGCCCCCAACGCCCTGGCATACGCCCTGCTCATGCGGCCGGGCCAGCCAATGTACCAGACCTTCACGCAGGGGCACATCGACGTTGACTTAAAAGTCAACGCGGGGCTCTCCTCGATGCACTCCCCCCTGTGGCTGGCGATGAACGCGACGCAGCTGTGCACGACGGGCGTGCTGTTGCAGTTCGACAACGGGGCGCTCAGGATACTGGCGGACTGGGTCACGGAAGACCCACCGGCCGTGGCATTTCGCCACATCGTGCAGCTGGCTAACCTGACGGCCGGCGGCAAGGTCAAGATCGGGGCAGGAGCGGAGCACTTCAGTGATTACGACAATGTCGGACTCCGCATTGCTGCTGGCAAAGCGGGCGTCGAGATCCAAAAGCTTGGCGTTGCCCATAACGGACGAGAAGAGTTGCGCGCCCTCTTCGCCAGACAAGTCGGAGGAAAATTACTTGTGCGAGTGTCGCCGAGCGCGACTTGGACCTTGCGAGCTCTGTCTGGCGGATACGCGCGAACCCACGACAAGCGAGGGCAACTAGAAGAGTTCGCGATCGACGGGTCTTACAAGGTGCTCATGGAGGGTTTGGAGTCACTGTTGGCTCTGACGAATTTGACCGACGGAGAGGAGACAGAACAGAGGAACTATGCTACGAGTAGATCGGGCCACCGGTACCTGACCGCTTTGCCGGGGCGCACCACACCGAAACAACCGCTCAAGGGATCATTTTAAATGAACATCGTTCTCGCACGTCTTCAGACCGCGCTTGCGATCGCCAACAAAGAGGGCGACACGAACGCGGCTGCCGAGTTCACCGCGGCGATCCGCGACCTCACCCCGTTCGCAAGGGACCCGTTCATCATGCCAGACGTCCTCACCCCTCCGGCCGACCCGGTTCCTCAGGTGATGGAAACTCCAGCGACAGATCCGGTACCTGCTTCTGCGCCAGAAACTCAACCGAGTGTGGCAAGCGACGCTCCGGTAACCCCGGACCCTACTTCATCGGCACCAGCGGTCGACGCCAGTGCACCTGTGAGCTCTGCACCTGAACAGGTGGCGGAAAGTCCAGCCCCTACCGACGTGGGTACACGCCCTGTTGCAAGTGACGGGGCGGACAGTGGAGCGGCTGCCGTTGGGGGAGTATCGTCGGATACCACTCCCGTTCCAGAGCCTGTACAGCCGGTAGCCCCACAAGCCGACCCGGCCGACGAAGACCCGACGCCGGCGGACAAGGAGACCATCGACACCCTTGACGCCCGCATCGACGCGCTGGAAGGTCACCCGCGGAAAGTTTCACGCCCGTGAAATTAATCTGGCTTAGTAGGTCAGACGTATCGGACCCGGAGAACCATCTTCGGGTCGTCTGTTTGTGTATTGGGCCGTTTTACGCCAAGTTCACTTGGTTCCACCGACCGCTTGAGATCGGGATGTACAATTGGCGCAAGAAACAGACGACGAAGACCTCCTGACCGAAGCCGATGACCCGGTAGATGTGGCCGACGACAAGGCCGACCGGTCAGAGGAGCTTTGCCGTAAGGAACCGGTAATCAAGGCGCTGGTGAAGCTCTATGCTCTGGTCGAGCAGGGCTTCGCCGACCAGAACGAGCGCGCCGACAAAATCCTTGACTACTGGTCGATTTACAACTGCGAGCTGGGCTCCGAGCAGTTCTATAACGGCAACAGCCAGATATTTGTTCCGATCGTGCAGGACGCGATCAACGCGCGGAAGACGCGCTTCCTCAATCAGATTTTCCCGCGCTACGGCAAATGCGTGGAAGTGACGAGCGAAGACGGCGACATGCCGTACGCGCTCATGTCCCTGCTCGAGGCATACATCAAGAAGGGCAAGCTGCGCACCGTCGTGGCGCCGGCGCTCCTCAAGGCGGGTGACGTCGAGGGCCAGTTTAATCTTTACACCGGCTGGCTGGAGACGACGCGTTACGTCGCCTTCAAGAAGAACATGCCGCTGCAGGTTGAGGGTGACGAGGACGTGGGCCTCGAGGACCCGGACGAGTCGGTCGCCAACGTAATCGAAGAGACGATCAAACAGGGGCGTCCCTATGCGGAGGTTATCTCCGACGCGGACGTGCTCGTATTGCCGCAGACAGCCGACTCGATCGAAGAGGCCCTGGCCGACGGCGGGTCCGTGACGATCATGCGGCGCTGGTCCGAAGCCAAAGTGCGACAAGAAGTCGCAGCTGGGAACATCGACAAGGAGAATGGCCTGGCGTTCGCCGACGAGCTCGGGGACGACGAGGACCAGGGCAAGCAGCGCGACACGCAGAAAAAGCAAGTCCACGCGGCGGGAATCCAGCACACCGGCCGCGGCAAGCATGGCGTCGTGTACGAGACGTGGACGATGCTCAAGATCCCCGGCAAGGGGAAGCGGCTGTGCAAGATCATGTTCGCCGGCAAGTCGCCGGAAGCGATCCTGTCCGCGCGCCGGAACCCGTACTGGAATGACAAGTGCCCGCTGCTCTCGGTTCCGCTTGAGAAGGTGCACGGCGCCTTCAAGGGCCGGTCGAAGGTCGCCGACGTCGACACGCTCCAGTACCAAGCCAACGACGCCACGAACGAGGGGATGGACTCGGCCGCCTACGCCCTGATGCCGATCGTCATGACCGACCCGGAGAAGAACCCGCGGGTGGGGTCGATGATTATGGACTTGGCCGCGGTGTGGGAGACCTCGCCGAAAGACACGCAGTTCGCCCAGTTCCCGATCATGGTCGAGCAAATGCTGGCTGTGGTTGGCGCGTGCCGCTCGCAGATCATGACCACGCTGAGCGTGAACCCGGCGGCGATCACGCAGCAGACGAGCGACAAAAAGCCCTCGCAGGCGGACATCGCCAACGAACAGCAGATCGACATCCTGACCACGGCCGACGTGGTGACGGTGCTCGAGGAAGGGATATTCACGCCGTTGTTGCAGCGCTGGATCGAGTATGACCACCAGTTCCGCGACAAAGACATCACGGTGCGCGAGTACGGGCAGATGGGCCTCAAGGCCCAGATGGACACGATCCCACCCATCCAGTTCGACAATCACTACCAGTTCCGCTGGTTCGGGGTGGAGCAGGCGCGCTCGGCGCAGCAGCTCCAGCAGCAGATCGCGGTGCTCAATGTGGTCCGCGGCATACCGCCGCAGATGTATCAGGGCTACAAGCTCAACCTCGCGCCGGTCATCAGCCGGGCGATCGAGGGGACGTTCGGGCCGGAGTTGGCCCCGCTCATCTTCGAAGACCTCCGCTCGCAGTTGAGCGAGGACCCGATGCTCGAGAACGAGATCATGGTCGGGGGCATGTGGATGCCAGCGCATCCGCTCGACAACCATCAGGAACACATCAAAGCCCACATGCAGGCGATGCAGGAGACGGGCGACCAGAGCGGCCAGTTGCGCGTCCACATCATGGCACACCAGCAGATGATGCTGCAGGCGGCACAGGCCCAGGTCCAAGCCTCGGAACCGATGCCGGGGCCGCAAGGTGAGCCGGGCGCACCGCCGGGCGGCGGTCAGCCGGGGATCAGCGGCACACCGCGGATGGGCGCGCAACCGGGGGCGCAGCGCCCCGCGCAAGGTCCGCCGGGCATGATCGCACACGACCAGATGAACGACCCGCGGCGCATGCCGCGACCGCAACGGGGACCGATGTAATGGCCGCGAGCATACCGGAGATCGTCGACTACATCGTCAAAGGGAACCAGGCACTGGGCATCGTCCCGGCTTGGGTCCTGCACGGCCTTGCCGAGCTTGGAACTCATGAGATCGCCGGCGGCAAGAACAACCCACGGATCGTTGAGTACTGGAAGGAATGCGGCGGGGACGCGGCGAAGATCAACGACGACGAGACGCCGTGGTGCTGGGCGTTCGTCAGTGCCATGCTGCGCCGCAGCGGCGTGACGATCGCGGGCAGCGGGCTGGCGAAGTCGTACCTGAAATATGGCACCCAACTGGACGGGCCATGCACAGGAGCGATCGTCGTACTGAACCGCCCGCCGAACCCGGCCTTCGGCCATGTCGGCTTCGCTGTTGGGAACACGCGCGACCGCGTGACGTTACTGGGAGGGAACCAGGGGGATAAGGTGTCAATCGCGTCGTTTGACCGGCAGCGGGTGGCTGGGATACGGTGGCCCGCAGAGGTTCCATTGATTGGAACCAACATTGTGTTGCCGACGTCGGCGGTGGACCCGACGACCGCTTAGGAGAGTTTCATGGGCCTCAACCCCGACCAGTGGTACAGCATTATCCGCCAAGTCCTTTTGGCGCTTGGTGCAATCGCCGTTTACAAGGGCCTCATTTCGAATGACACGCTGACGCAGGTTGTCGGAGCCGTGATGGGCCTTATCAGTTCCGGCCTGTCGCTGGTGTTCCACTCGCAGGCGGGCACGTCGCTCGTTGCGCCGCCTAAAGCGTGAGTCTTCTCACGCTATTAATTCTGTTGGCCCGCATCCTAAACACGGGAGCGGGCTTCCTTGACAGTGCAGGCAAACGCAAGCTCGGAGCCGAGCTTGCAGAGGCGGAGAACCTGAAGAATGATCTGGCAGCGGTCCACGACGCGAATATTGCTCGCGCTGCCGTTGCTACTGACGACGCAAGCCTGCGCGTTCCTAACTCCGACTCCCGCCCATGATCCGGTAGCGGTCTCTTGTTCGGCCTTCGCCATTATCCACGAGGACCCAAAGACCGACACGCTTGAGACGATCAAGCAAATTCGCCAGCACAATGCGGCATGGCACAAGCTCTGCGACAAGTGGGGCGGTACGGCGTGGGGTGGTAAATGAGCGTTGCCGATTTAATAGTTCCAAGAAAAGCCCGCGACGACGAGCGGTTCATTATCGCCCGCCGCGAGATCGCTCCCGACGAGGCCGAGGCTATTGACCCAAAACTGCACGTGCGCAACGAGGAGCGCCGGTTCCACCGGCTCATCGACCTGCACGAAATGCAGTACGACTCAATTCAGCAGAGCCGCAGTTTACTAATACTGGTCGCAGTGTTCCTCGTCGTCACCCAATCAGACAAGCTCGTTGCATTTGTAAAGTTGTTCCTCTAGAAGTTCCGCCTACGGAACAGTTGGAGGACGCGTGCCCGCTTCTGATTCGTTTAAGCGAGAATGGCAGCGCACAGTAAAAGCGATTAATAAAGCGCTGAAGGCGGGGTACGCTCCGCCAGGTGCCAGTGGCAAACATGGCAACGCCGCGATCGCCGAAGCGGCCAGGGCTATGGGCCTTCCCCGCAACACAGTGGATTCTCGCCAGCGCGCAGCGCGCGAGTACAAGCTGCCGGCGCCCAACTGGAAACTGTACAAGCCTCCTCCCGAAGACGCGATCCCCGAGAAAGAGTCCGAAGTCCTGCGCGCCCGCACGCGCGCCGCGGACCTCCAGAAGCGGCTCGACGCAGCCAACAAGCATGTTGCTGACCTTGAGGACGTGCGCAAGTCGATCTTCGGGCTAGAGCACCAGTCGATCAAAATCCCGCAGTGGCAGCTCCAGAAACACACCAAGCAGCACCACCCGGAGATCCCGGTCCTCCTCACGTCGGACTTCCAGTGCGGCGAGGTGATCCGATCGGTCGAGATCGACTACCCCAACGACTACAGCCCCGATATTTTTTCACAGCGCTACCGGGCTCTTATAGACACGACCGTCAAACTGGCGGAACTTCACGACCCTAAACTTAGATATCCGGGCTTTGTGTATTGCCGGGGCGGCGACGCGATATCCGGCAATATCCACGCCGATCTGGCAGAGACGCAGTCCCTGACTTGTATAGAGCAAGTCAAACTCGTAGCCGTGGAGGAAATACGGGGGCTGGAGATTCTTCTTGAAGTCTTCCCGAAGGTCAGCGTCTACAGTGTGCCGGGGAACCATGACCGAACTACTTTCAAGCCACGAGCCAAGCGCTACGTTGACCTTAGTTATGACGATCTTTGTGTTTTTATTATTGAGACTCATTTCAAAGCCAAGGGAGAGACGCGCATTACTTTTAGCGCTCCCCGTTCTGGTGACGCTTATTTTAGTGTCTTCAATACGCGTCTTCTTCTGACGCACGGCGATCGCATGGGCTCGCGCGGTGGCCAAGGATTCATCGGCCCGGCCGCGACGATCATGCGCGGCATTCAGAAGATCCGGCAGCAGTACGCACGCCAGGGCAAGACGATCGACTACGTCATGCACGGGCACTACCATGTGGCGATGGACTTGCCGAACGGGATCAGCAACGGCTCGCTCGCCGGCTTCAGCGAGTACGCCAAGAACGAGATCCGGGCAGAGCCCGAAACGCCAAGCCAGTCATTGTTTTTCGTTCACCCGGTGTGGGGCATTACCTCTCGCCGTCGGATACAGGTGGCCCGATGAACGAGATCAGGATCGACAGCCTGCACTTTTATCGGCAGGACGGGGACACTATCGAGTTCTGCACTGTGCCTGACCCGCACACTTGCAAGGTCACCGAAGTGCCACCATTGCGCGCACTGCGCATCGGGTCCCAGTTGATCCAGATGGCCGAGCGGGCGCTGGCCAACGGCCCGAAGGAAAAGGTGTTTTATCTCCAATGGGCCAAAACGGAGGAGGACGCCATGCGGTTCGCGGCCGAGGGCTGGGAATTTGCCGGGGCGGCCGACGGCTCTAACCACAACAACTACTCGGTCCTGTACCGATCCCCTCCCGGCTGGACCCCAACCATTTGACATGTTGCGGGAACTGGCAGTAAAACTTCATCCCACGAGTAGTTTCCGTAAGAAACCTTTCGCGTGACAGACGTAATCTGTCGTTTCGACCGGTGGCCCGTAAGGCACCAGAGAGCAGTCACATGCTGATTTACGAAGATCCCGATCCGCGGGAAGACGAGGAACTGGAAGTCGCCGAGACGCCGGAGCCTGATGAGGACGCGGATGTCGAGGTAAGTGACGAGGAGCCGGAAGTCGACGAGGACGTCGAGGAACCGGAGGCGGACCCCGAGCCGCAGCCCCGCCGGGGCAAATCACGGGACGAAAATATGGCCGCGTTGCGGGCGAAAGCTCAACGCGCCGAGCAGTTAGAACGGGAACTGGAACAGGAGCGTCGCTCCCGCCAGCAACCGCAACAGGTGCAGGAGGACCCACAAGCCGAGGCACGCCGCCTCGCAGCCATGACCCCCGAGCAGCGGGTCGACTACAAGTTGGCAAGGGCCGAGGAACAGGCAGCGCGCAACAGCGCGGTGATGCAGTTCCAGATGCAGGACCAAGCCGACCGAGTCGCTTACCAGGCGAAAGCCTCGGTGAACCCGCGCTACGCGAAGTACGCTGACGAGGTTGAACGCACGCTGGACCAGCTGCGCCGGGTCAACCACCAGAATGCAACGCGGGAACAAGTGCTTACGTTCCTCCTCGGGCAACGGGTCTTGGCGAATGCGGGTAAGCCCGCAGCGAAGCAGCGGAAAGAAGCCGAGGCCGGGGTCAAACGGCAGACGACTACTCCTTCCAGAGGGAAGGGCGATGTGAGCGGGGGCCAGCGCGCATCGAATGGTTCGGCCCTGAAGAAACGACTAGCGAACATCACCTTCTAAGAAGGCTGGGTTCGCCAACGAGGACGTAAATGGCTACGAACCCAGCAGCAAACTTTTCTGCCGATATTGTCGCGTACATCGCCGAGGAAGTTCTTCCTCTCGCCCGGCGCCAGTTGGTTGCCTACCAGTTCGGCGACCCGGCCCGCCTCCCCAAGGGGCGCGGTACGACCTACACCGCAACGCGGTACAATCGTATCCCGCTGCCGTACGCGCCGCTGAGCGAAGGCGTCCCGCCGATCGGCCAGACGATGAATATCAGCCAGGTCTCGGCGACCGCCCAGCAATGGGGCGATAAGGTCACGATCACCGACGTCGGCGAGATGACGATCTACCACCCGCTCTTTGAGCAGGCGATCGACCTCACGGCGCTGCAAGTCGCGGAAACGCTTGAGCGCAACACGTTCGTCAACCTCCTCGCCGGCACCCAAGTCAACTACGTCAACTCCCGCGGCGCGCGTGCATCGCTCGTCGCCGGCGACGTCATCAACCCCCACGAAGTCAACCGCGCAGTGGCGGCTCTCCAGACCATCGGCGCTCCGCGCTACATGGGCGACGAGATGACCGACACGAAACTGGCGGCGGACGCCGGCGGCGCGAAGGCTTCGAAAGATCCCCGCGCGATGCCGCACTACACGGCGATCATGCACCCGCTGGTTGCCGCGGACTTCTCCGAGAACAGCTCGGTGGTGCAGGCGTGGTCCTACTCGGACATCAACCGCCTGTACAATTTCGAGCTCGGCGAGTGGCGCGGTCTGCGCTTCTGCTTCTCGAACATGGTCCCGACCTTCACGGGCGTCGCCCAGGTCAACGCTTCGATCGGTACTTCCGGCTCGCTTGCGACCGGCAACTACTACATCAAGGTGACGGGCTCGGACACGCAGAACCAATACGAGTCGCTGAACTATCAGGTCTCAACGGTCAACGCGGTTGTCGGCCCGACGGGCTCGCTGTCGGTGACGCTGCCGTCGACCGCCGGCTACACCTACTCGGTGTACATCGGCACGACGACGTCGCCGACGAACCTGGGCCTCTCGGCTTCAGGTCCGACGGTTGGCCCGCTCGCCGGCCAGGCGACGCAGCTCCCCGCCGGCGCGACGGTCATCATCACGGGCACGGGCATCGCCCAGACGCCTCCGGCCATCCCGGCCACGGGCGTGACGGTGTATCCGACCTTCGTGTTTGGCCGCGGCGCCTACGCGCAGGTTGTGCTCGACGACGTCAAGTTCACGTACCTCAAGGAAGCGGACAAGTCCGACCCGCTCAACCAGTTGCGGGTTGTGGGTTGGAAAAACTTCTACGGAACGCTCATTAAGAATCCCCAGTTTTACATGCGTATTGAGTCGACGTCGGCGTTCTCGTCCACGTTTGGCTAATTGAGCGGGGCGGCTTCGGCCGCCCTTCTCCCACCGGAGAATCCAATGGCCACTCGTACCCTCGGCACCAACGCAACGACCACCCTGACCGCAATCAATTTCGGGCAGGGTGTTACCGATGCCGACTTCGCCACGATGATCCTTGGAATTAAGGATGATCTGAACGTCGCCCACCCAATCTCGCCCGGCGCCTTCTCGCGCACGGGCTTGCTCTACATCCCCAACCGTGGTGTCCTGCAGGCTCTGCCGGGCGACTACGTCGCGTTCGACTCGCGGGGATGGCCCATTCTCGTATCGGCCGACACCATCGCAAACGGCCCGTGGACTCACAGTTAAGGGATCACATGAACACCGAAGACGAAATGCCTGACTTCGAACCAGAAATGGTCGAGGAAGCTCCTGCCCCGAAGAACAAGGGCGGGCGCCCGCGCAAGAACCCTCTGCCGGCGGAACCCAAGGCCGCGGCGCCTGTGAAGACGATCGAAGTCTCCGCCTTGCTCAGCGAGCAGGAGATCGAGGACCTTCGCAAGGAAGCTGAGCTTGAGGCCCTTGAGGACGCTAAAAAGTCCAAAAAAGCCGAGATTAAGAAGCAGTTCTTCAAGGACGCCAAGCAGCGCTTGGACCCAAAGACGAACGAGGAGCGCGTCGACTTCATTCTCGACCTGGCCGAATACGCTGATCGGGTCATGCTCGACGGCAAGCTCTACTTCCACGGCCGGCGCTACACCGTCGCCCGCTCGGTTTTCGACGTGCTGGCCGAGACGATGTCGCGGACCCACGAGCACCAGCGCGTGATCGACGGCAAGTCGCTCAAGGAGCGCCAACGCCAGATGTTCCACGAAACCTTGCCCAAGACGCACATCGGTGCTACCGGTGAGGTGTCTCACGCCCCAATTCGGAACCAGATGCCAGCGAGGTAATATGACGCCTACCGACCCGGTTACCGCTCCCGCGATCGGATTTTCACTCAGCATACAACTCACCCCCGGCAAGTCGCTCGTGCTCCAATCGCACGTCGACGGCACGGCGACTGAGGAGCAGCTGAACGCCGCGCTTGACAAGATCGTCAAGGCCGGTGACCGCATCGACGATCACTACACGATCCCGCTTATCGAAAAGCAGATCGAGATCGACGAGCGCATGTTGAAGGGCATCGCCTCCGACCTCGTCAAGTTCGACAAGTCGACGGAGATGGAACAAGAAGCCTGGCGGGCGACCGGCAAGCGCGGCGAGTACAAACCCCGCGCCGACAACGCCGGAAAGCGCCAGCAGATGGTGACGCAGATCGAGGAACTTCAGGAACGGATCAAGCTCCAGAAGGCCGCGTACGAAAAGAAGAGGGTGCTGGTCTATGGCAATGACGGCGGCGCAGATAGTAACGCTGGCGTGCCAGATAGCTAAGTGCCCTGGTTACACGTCTCAGGCGGGCCAGATGCTGAATCTGGCCCTCCAAGATTTGGCCCAGACCTACAATCTCGAGATCCTGAAGGTCACCGACACCTTCAACATGGCAACTTCCGCGCCGCCGGCCGCTAACGCGTTGTCGGCGACATGGCTGCGGTCGAAGAAAGACGACGTCTTCTACACGATCCTCGGGGTCAATTACTTCCCGATCCAGGTTGACCAGGCTGGCTACGACAAGCTCGTCCAGCAGTCGGGTATGCAGGCATACCCGTCGATCTTTTACGTCGACACGTCGACCAGCCCAGCCAACATGTATTTTTGGGCGCCGCCGTCGGGTGCGTACCCGGTGACCGCGCGCTACTACAGCCTCCCTGCCGACATCGCCACGCCGGAAAGTTCGAGCTCGGTGCCTTGGTTCCCGAACCAGGACTACCTCGTCACGCGCCTCGCCGGCCAGATGATGCAGATCACGGACGACGATCGCGCGCAGGCGTTCTTGGCCGACGACGAGGAGCAGTTCCCGCACGGGGCCGGCTCAATCCTTCGCCGGTATCTTAAGCTGCAGAGCGACGAGACGTCGTTCGCGAAGACGGTCACGCTCTCGCGCAGCCGGTTCTACAACTCGAATTACGCGCGTCTGCGCAACACGAAGCAGATTGGTTGGTGAAGCATGGCGCTTCGCCGTACCGTCCCCCTTCGCTATTCTCCGGTGGGCCTGTCGGACTCGCTTGACGCGACCGACGATTTCCCCGGCGCGATGGCGGGGCTCGGGAACCTGATACCCGACCCCTCGACCAAGAACATCTGGCAGTGCCGCCCGGCCTCGCTGCTGCTCTACTCGTTCGCCGACTTCTCAACGCCGACCACGATCTCCGCCCTTCGGGTCATCGGGACCAAGGCGTACGGCATGATCGCCAGCGCCCTGAACCCCGGCTATGACGAGCCGTTCTGCTACGACTTGCGCGCGGGCTCGTTTATCGCCTTCACGGGCGTGACCGGCGCCAACGTGCCGGCGACGCAGTCCTCGAGCGGCGCGTGGACGCCACCGATCATGGACGTGATCGGGACCAAACTCATCGTCTGCCACCCAGGGTTCAACCCGTCGGGCGGCACGTACTTTGGTGTGATGGACATTTCGAACCCCGCAGCGCCGACGTGGACTGCGACGAACACGTCTCCCACAGCACTCCCCTCGGTTCCCGTAGCGGTTGCCCAGTTCAACGATCGTGCCTGGTTCATCTGCAACCCGGCGACGGGCAACCCAGCAGCTTACTTCTCCGACGCGCTCGCGGCCACAACAATCACGGCCGGCACACAGATCGTCACGTTCGGCGACAACGTCCCTCTGACAATGGCCGCTGGGCTTGGCCTTAACACCCAGCTCACGGGCGGTGTGGTGCAGTCGCTTATTGTCTTCAAGGGCGTGACTGGGATGTACCAGATCACGGGCGACCCAACGACTAACAACCTGGAGCGTGACTCGATCGCCGTGGCGACAGGGACGCTGGCGCCACTGAGTGTGTGTAACACGACGAACGGGCTAGCATTCATGGCGCCTGATGGGTTCCGGGTGCTCGGCTTCGACAGCAACGTCAGCCCGCCGATCGGCGTGGCCGGTTCCGGCGTGACGCTGCCGTTCAGCTACACGTCGGTCCCTTCGCGGGTGTGCGCGGCCTTCAACGCTGGCGTGCTGCGCGCGTCGACCCAGAACGCGTACCTCGCGGGTGCGCCGTCGTACGAGTATTGGTGCCACTTCGATCGTGAGATGCGCTGGTCGGGGCCACACAATTTCCCCGCTTCAAACATCCAGCCCTATCTCGGTTCGTTTATTCTCGCGGCCAAGGGCGTGAACGCCAAACTGTTCCAGTCGGACATCGCACAGACCGCTACCTCGGGGTTCGTCGAGAATGGCGTGCAGATGACCTACAATTTCCAGACCTCCATGCTGCCCGACCCGCAGCAAATGGCGGAGATGGAGCTTACCGAGACCACCGTAAACATCGGCTGGGTGTCGGGCCTGCCCAATATTACTGTGACTGCCGTGGACCAGGACGGCGGCATTTACGACACAGTTACGCTCAGCATCCCTGGTGGCGCCACGGCGTGGGGCGGGTTTACTTGGGGTGTTGGGACATGGGGCGGCAGTGCGTCGGCGCTCGCGCCGCGGCCGATTAACTGGCACATCCCGATCGTATTTCGTAGACTGTTCCTGCAGCTCATGGGGAACAGCGCCGCCAATGTCCGCCTTGGCGACATTTTCATGCGCTACCGGATCCTCAAATATCTGCAACAGGTGACAGGATGAATTTTCGCACGCGACTGTGGGTTACGGTGATCTCGGGCCTCGTGGCCGCCGGCGTGATCGCTTCGGCTGCGATCATCGGCTCTCTGCCGTACACCCTGACCAATGGCTCGACGGCCGACGCCACGCAGGTGATGGCGAACTACCAAAAGATCATCGACGACTGCAACGCGAACTGCGCCAAGAACGGCGTTAATTCCGACATCACGGCGCTCACCGCCCTATCGACGCCTTTGACCGCGGCGCAAGGCGGGACACGTTGGTACGAAGGAGGTACTTCTACTGGGTCGGCCAATGCCCAAACGGTGGGGTCCGTCACGCCTACTGGCATGACTCTGGCTGCGGGGCAGGGCATCTGCTTCAACGCGGGCTTCACGAACACAGGCGCGACCACGCTTGTCGCTAACGCTCTCACAGCCAAGAACGTCTTTCGGCAGTCGCCCTCGGGGAACCAGGCGCTGACGGGCGGCGAGATCGTCGCTTCGTCCCGCACTTGTGCGCAGTACGACGGCACGCAGTATGTGCTCACGACGCCAGGCTACTTGGCCCCTGGCGTAGGCCCGCTGACCAATCTTGCGTCGGCGAGCACCACGGACCTTGGCACGATCGCCAGCCACAATGTGAACATCACGGGAACGACCGGGATCACGGCGTTCGGCTCGAGCGCATCGGCCACTTTTCCTGAGTACCAGCTGACGTTCGCCGGCGCGCTGACGATCACTTACAACGCCTCGTCCATGATCACGCCGGGGGCGGGCGACATCACGACCGTTGCCAACTCGACGGCGGTGGCAGTGTACCTCGGGTCAGGTAACTGGCGGATCAAGAGCTACACCCCATACACGGGAACCGGCCAGCTTCAGGGCGTGCAGGTGTTCACGGCTGGTGGCACTTGGACCCGCCCTGCGCGCGTGAGCTCGGCTCTGTTCATTTGCGTGGGCAGTGGTGGCGCCGGCGGCGGCGCGGCCAACTCCGGCGCAAACGCTGGGTCTTCGGGCGGCGGCGGAGGCAGCGGCAGCTGGGGGCAGAAATTCACCACGTCTCCGGCCAGCACCTACACGATAACCATCAATGCGGGCGGCACGGGTGTGTCGAACGGCACGGGCAACAGCGGCGGCTCTGTGTCGGTAGGCGCACTCTTGTCTTGCACTGGCGGCGCCGGCGGGACAGCTAGTGTAACATCGACGACGGGAACGGCAGCGGCGGGCGGCACGGGCGGCGCGGCTGGTGGCAGCGGCGACATTAATATCCCTGGCAACCCTGGCGCACCTGGCTTGAGCGCTACGTCAGGCTCGTCGGTTATTCAGTGGGCGCTGGGCGGCCAAGGGGGGAACTCGTATCTAGGGGCAGGAGCCCCAGCGACGTTGGTGGCATCTGTCGCAGCGGCGAACGCTGGTACGGCGGCAACGGGCTGCGGGGGTGGGGGGTCAGGGGCGACGGTGCGCGGTGCCTCGGGCGACCAGGCGGGCGGCGCGGGAGCGGCTGGCTGCGTGATTGCGTATTCATACTATTGAGTGCTAGGGTCCTAGGGAACCCAAGCGCCCAGAGATGGGCTTAAACGGCCCAGAGATGGGTGCGAGGAGAATTAAATGTTTCAGAACGTCACGATCGCCAACGTCGTCACGGTGCCGGAAGCCAGCCAGGTCAAGGCCATGCTGGCGACCCTCATTCAGCAGTTGCAGACTTACGGCCCTGGCAAGCTGAATATTCAGTCCGCATCTGTCGGTAACGCGGCCGATACGACGGATGACGTCGGCCACACGTTTGCGTTGCCCGCTAACTTTCTCGCGACAATCGGCACCAACACCGGCCTTGAAATTATGGCTTGGGGTACGTCGGCCGCGAACGGCAACAACAAGACGTTCAAGACCTTCTTCGGCGCGACTACGGCGATTTCTTCGGGCGTCGTTACGATCAACAACAAGTCGTGGTTCACTAAGGTGCGAGTTATTCGCACGGGTGTATCTACGCAGACGGTTGTTGGCCAGGCGCAGTCCGATGCTACGGCCATTGCTTGTTCGGTTCAGGCGGCCACAGAAGACGAGACTGCGGCGATCACCATCAAAACGACTCTAGCGAGCCCGACGACTGGTGCGGCCAACGATTTGCTCATCAAAGGGTCGATCATAACGGTCATCCAGTAAGGAACGAACACATGGCAAACGACGGCGGATACAAAGGCGGGATGCTCGACGGCTTGAAAAAGTCCGAGCCGCCTGCTCGTGACGAAAGCTTCAAGCCCAAAGGGGGCAAGGTGAACGATGACGCTACTCGCTCAAGCGTCGGCAAGGTCAGCAAGTCCCCCGGTCCGCGCACGGCCTGAAGCAACCTTTCAGTGGGAGGCGTTCTCGCAAGCATTTCGCGAGATCGCGCCTCTCACTTTTGCGAACTGGAACGAGTCGGGCGGCTTCGAAAAGAAGCTGCCCTTCGACCCTGACTGGGACCGCTATTTCGATTTTGAGCGCACAGGCATTCTTCATGTCCTGACGGCGCGCGTCGGCGGCGAGCTTGCGGGCTACGTGGCCTGTCTCGTCCTCCCGCATATCGAGCACTCGACCGCCCTGTGCGCGTCGGTGAAAACCATTTTCATGGCCAAAGAGCACCGGGCTGGAACTCTTGCGATCCGCCTGCTAAAAAGGGCGCTCTCTGACCTAAGCGGGAAGGGGGTGACCATTTTCACCGTGGCGGATAAAGGCCATCGGGACGGCGCTTTCGGGGAAATCCTGAAGCGGATGGGGTTCGTGGTTGACGAGACGATCTACGCGAAAGTTGTAAAATGAGCAGCGGCAACCCTCCAAAACCCCCCACTGATTACTACAGCAGCTCGATGGGCAGCGCGGTCAACAACGCGTACCAGGGCATCCAGAACTTCGGGCAACAGCCGAACCTGCCACAGCAGAACTATCAGAATTTCGCCCCTGCTTTCAGCGGCATGCAGCAGAACTCCGGCTACAACCCGGCCGACACGGTCAACGCTGGGAACTGGATGACGCAGCAGTCCCAGAACCTGTCGCCGTACGTCATCCAAATGCTCGACGAGGGCTTCGATCCTCAGAACGACGTGTACGGCCGCGCCGCACACAACCTGCAGGACCAGACCCGCGTGGGCCTCGCGGCGCGTGGCCTCGACTCCTCGCCCTACGGTGCTGGCGTCGAAGGCGCGACGATGGGGAATTTCAATCTCGACTGGGAGAACAACAAGCTCGGCCGCATGGGCACCGCCATGCAAGGTGCCGGCGGGCTGCAGGGCACGATCAACCAGGGCGTGATGGGCGGCCAGCAGCTGGCCGGATCCGTGCCGGGATGGCAGGCGCAGGTCGCGCAAGCGCTCAGCCAGATGGGTCTCGCCGGGCAGCAAATGCCGCAGAACCTGATTCAGGACTGGCTCAACTACACGAACCAAGGCCAGCAGTCGCAAATGAACCGGTACAACGCACAGTACCAAAGCTACCAAGATCAGCAGGCGGCCGATAACGCGATGTGGTCGGGTATAGGCTCGCTCGCTGGCGGCGTCCTCGGTGGTCCTTTCGGTGCTCAATTGGGCAGTGCTGCTGGCGGCTTGTTCGCCGGCGGCGGCAGTAGCGGACCAGCGTATAATTATGGCGTAGGTGGCGGATGGTAAATTTCTTTCGCGCACTCGCTTATGCCGGCCCCGCAGCCATCAACGCGTACAACAAAGAAGATGAGGCGTACGCCGCGCAGCAGAAGCGCAAGACTCAAGACGAGGCCGACAAGGCTTACGGCGGCACGATCGGCGACGTCTTCGGTGCGGTCCCGCTGCCTCCGGCCGTCACCGGCACGCTGAACCAGCCGTACCCGCAGGCACCGATGCCTGGCCAACCGCCGGGGCAGACGATGCCCGGCGCACCGCCTCCCGGCGCACCGACGATGCAGACGGGGGCTCCGGTCCCTATGCCGATGCCCAAGCCCGGCTCGCCCACCGCGGCGATCCCCGGCGCGACGCCCATGCCGCAAGGCGCGATGGCTTCAGCGCCGTCGTTTTCACAGAACGGTCAGGACGCATCAAACGGGGTGATCAACGAGTTCGGCTCCCCTAGCCCGCAAGGCTCGCCGATGGCGGCTCCCGGCCAGAACGCGCTGGGCCAAGCAGGGCAGTGGGATCTCCGCACGTTCGTGTCGCGAATGAAGGCACAGTATCCGAACTTGTCACCCGAGGCTCTTGGCGCCGCCGTTGACCGCGCCATGCCGTGGTTCAACATGCAGAGCCAGGCTGACGCGCGGGTGCTGCGCGCCCAGCTTGAACAAGCAAAGCAAGATTCGCTCAACGCTTGGCGGCAGCGGAAAGGCGACCACGCTGACGACGAATTGAAACTTCGCCAACAGCGCGAAGCCCGCTTCGCTGCGGCGGCGACCGCTGCGTCCAAGCTTCCGCCGGCGCTGAAGGCTCAGCACGATTTGCTGCGCAATGAGTACCAAGCTGCGGAAACGGCCTTCAACGTCGCGTCGCGTAATTTGAGTTACATGACTGCGGATATGCCGGGCTACGACCAGGCGGTGGAAGCGTACCAGCAGGCGCAGGGTGTCCGCATGTACGCTACGGAGAAGTACGAGAACTTCGTCAACAATATGCCTGGCGCACCACGCGTGCCGACGACACCGCAGGACCAGCCGCAGGCAGGACCAGCGGCGGCGCCCGCACAAGCGCCGCCTGCATCTGCTTTGCCCCCCGGCGCGCTCGAGACGCTGCCGCAAGGCTTCAAGCCCAACCCGGTCGGGATTCAGGGCCTGAACTCGTACGCACCATTCACGGCGGAAGGCGGCCCACTCATTGCCGGGTCGCGCGGCGCTACGGCGAAGCCGTTCCCGACGACGCGCGATGCCAATGTGCCGGAAGGCGAGGACCCCTCGCGCATTCCCGGCATGTACGGCTACGACGAGCAAGGCCGCGAGCTTCCTGCGCCGACGCCTGGCCAGGGCGGGTTCCGAGTCGAGCCGGTTAAGAGAGTGATTGGGTACGATGCTGACCACAAACCCAATTTGTTTGACCAAAGCCCTGCTCCCGGCACGCTTGAGACGCTGCCGCAAGGGCACGGGGCACCAAACCAGAACCGCGGTGCTGAGCCCGACAGCCAGCTACTCGGACGCCCAGGAGCTACTGCGCCTGCTATGGGGCCGGCGACTGCACTGGCGCGTGGGCAAAGCCGTCAGGCGAGATTCGACAAATTGCGTCCGCAGAATGACCCAGAATTTCAACAAAGCAGACGGAACGCAGCCAATTTTAACGCGGAGAGCAACAAGGCTGAGTCGGCGGTGGGCCGCCTTGATGCGTGGCGTTTGCTAGACCACGTAGAGCAGCTTCGCAGCGCACTGCACGAATTTGTGCAGGGGCCTGACCCGCTAACCCGCATGAGCGAGCAGCCACGTAAGCGTAAGCCTAAGACTGTTCCGTACGGCGCTGCACGGGGCTCCTGATGCCCCACATTGCAACCAACGATAAGGGCGACGTCCTGCTCTTGAACGAGCAGACCAATGCGTGGGAGCCTGCGCACACGGCGTCGAACGATGCGGGCGACACGGTTTATTTTGACGGGCAGGGCTGGCAGCCTGTGCCCAAGGACACTGCGCAGCCGGCGAGTCCGCCTGCGGGTGCGGGAGGCGGCACGGCGAGCGGTACGCGTCCGCCTGCAGAGCCCGCGGCTGGGTTTGATCCCCTTTCCCAGCCGCGGGCCGCTCCCCAAAACGCTCCGTCCTTCGACTATGCCGAGCCGTTCCGCATGGCGGGGCGCGATATCATGGGCGCGGCCGAGCATGGTCTCGGCACGATGGTTCACGGCGGTCAGCACGTCGGGCAAGGCGTCATGCACGGCGACATGGCAGCGCTGGGCACAGGCATGCTCGAGATGCCGGCCGGTGCGTACGAGTACCTGACGTCGCCCTTCGCCCCGCTCGCCGCGCAGCCCACGGAGGCCATGCGCAACACGCTCGGCAAGGGCGTGGAGAATGTGACAGGCAGCCCGTTCGCGGGGCAGCTGACGGCAGACACAGTTACTGGTCTCGCCGCGACCACGCTGTTCGGAGGCCCGGCTAAGCCCGGCGAGTACGGCGGCCCCGTGAAGCTCGGTGACGTGCGCGCCCGCGGCCAGATCGGCCCTGACACGATGCGCGACGTCACGCCCCCCGCAGGCCCTCGCGCGCCGACGGGCGAGCCCCAGCTGCCTGCTCCTTCGCCGATGGCTACGCCGCCTATGGAAGGGGAAGTGCAAGGGCCGGGCTCGGTAGAAGCGATGCGGCAGCGGATGCTGAACCGCGAAATAATCGCGCAAGGGCCGCGCACCACGCAGATGGATTCAGGCGGTTACGGAGCACACCGCACGTCCGCCGCTGACAACGTGCGTGGCGGGTACGGCGGTATGTCTGCCGTTCAGGAAGGCGCCAACACGCTCACTCCAGAACAAGCCGCCGAACTGGATCGAGTTCTCGCGCAGGCGCGTGCTCCCGCCGCGCCCCAGCCAAGTGCTCCCGCGCCCCCATCACCACCCCCACCTGGCGGAACTCCGCCGATTGCGCCCGTGGCCGTGCCTCCTCCAGCACCGCCGCAATCTCTGCCTCCCGGCGCGCCCCCAGTAATTCCGCCATTTGCCCCGGTGCCGCCCGTTCCGGGTCAAGGACTTGGGCCGTCTACGACGGCGCCCTCGGCAAGTTCTTTTGTTGAACGTGGCACGCAGGATCGTAGAGGTTTGAAGCCTGCAGTTTTAGGGTTAGATGGCAAAATTTACACTGGCACGACACATGTCAACGCTGTGGAAAATGAAGCATCTCAAACTGGCAAACGGTTTGAAAGCCTGATTCAGAACGGTCTTATTAATGACGGCTACGTGACGCCCGACGGTAAATTTTTAACCCGCAAACAAGCTCTTTCGTGGGCACCACCGGGTGGTGCCGGCGGTCCTCCACAACAGCCACCCACGGCTCCTCCGCCCCCTCCAGGGGCTCAGCCACCCGGCCAACAACCCCCGGCTCAGCGGCCTCCTAGAGCGCCCGGCTACTTCACGCCGGAGCGCCAGGGCACGCTGCCCGAGAAACTGTTCAATCCCTCGAATATCAACAAGTATTCAAGGGCGGCCGAGGACGCTGCCCGGCAGGGCACGGGCGCTGAGCGCCGGTTCCTCGCACAGCAAGACTACCGGATGGACCCGCACTACGGGCTCGCGCCGCTCTTGAACACGCCCGAAGGGCTGCGGTTCATGGACTACATCCAAGGGCGCACCTTACACCAAACGCTCGGCGTGCCGCTGTTTGACCCGCGCCTGCAACCGCTGGCCGACGCGATCCGCGATGCAAACCAGGCGATCGCCACGAAGATGCAGACGTTGCCGTCGACCGACCGCACAAAAATCCAACAGGACTTCATGTCCCAGCAGTGGAAGCCTCCCACTGGGCAGGTGCAGGGCGGACGCGGGCGCGAAGGCTCCAGCGGGTTCCTTCGCAAGAAGACGATCCCCGACTACCGCACCGGCATCATGCAGGGGCGCGAGCCCGTGTCGTGGCACCCGATCGAACTGCAGATGCGCTACCTCGAGAACGCATCGCGCTTCCTGACGATCAACGAGATGTTCGACAACGGGCGCAGGTCGCGCACGATCCGCTACTTCACGCCGGGAAAGGCTCCGCCCGACTGGGCACCACTGACCGGCCGTCTGGCCGAGAAAACGTCCGTTGTCGGCAACCGCAGCATCACGCGCGTCGCGCACGCCCCTGCGGCTTGGGCACGCGTCTACAATAATTTTGTGGGCCGCGGCTTCCAGGGTGACACCGGGCAGTTCATCGACGGCATCAATAAAATTACGAACGCCGAGAACAGTGTGAAGCTCAGTATGTCGGGCTACCACTTCCTCAACATGATGCACGAGTCGATGGTCAACGAAATGGCCAACTTGACGGGCTCGACGCGTGCAGCTCTGGGCAAGGCTGTGACCGGAGATTTCGCGGGTGCGGGACGGATGGTGAAGACCGGCGGCAAAGCTGCTGCACGCTACTTCGCCGCCCCGATCGAACCAGCATTGTCCGCCGCTTTCCCTAAAACTTTCGGCAACACGCTGAAGGGTGCCAAGGTTCTCAAGGAGTACCTGACGCCGAACTCGACGGACGCAAAGACCAACGAGATTGTCGAACTTCTGACCGCTGCCGGAGGCCGCGCTACTGGCCTCGAGCATGTGTACATGAACAATGCGCGTGGCAGCTTCGTTAAGGCCATCCGGCACGGCACACTAAAGACCGAGTTGGCCAACGATTGGCGCGACGCGAAAGGCTTGTCGGGACCGCCGAAGTTCATCATCAAGCAACTTGGCCGCACGCTCGAGACGATCTCTTATCCGCTGTTCAACAAGTACGTGCCGATGGCGAAGAATAGCGCGTTCTTCTCCACGATGGACCGCTGGCTGCAGGCCAATCCCACGGCGCCGCGCGATGTGCGCCTAGCTGCCGCTCGCCGTATCTGGGACACGATCGACAACCGCTTCGGCGAGGTTGTGCAGGACAACATCTTCTGGAAACAGGAGATGAAGCAGCTTGCCCGCGTCTCGATGCTTTCGTACTCGTGGAACTTGGGCACCGGAAGAGAAATCGGAGGTGGCATCTACGATGCTGCGCGTATGACGGATCGCGCTTTGCGTGCCGGATACAAAGAAGGTGTCAAGAAGACGCTGCGGGGCGAAACCAAGGAGCCGGTCTGGACGCCGCGCATGGACTACATCATGGCGCTAGCCGTAACGACCGCTACGGTCAACGCCATCTTGCAGTACCTGTACACGGGTGAATATCCGCGCGATGTCGACGACATGGTGGCGCCGCGCACAGGCGGGACCAGCAGCATCGCTGGAAAGCGCGGAGGCTTGCGGCAGGTCCCCGAGCGGATCCGCCCGTTCGGATATATCAAGGACGTGCTTGGCTGGTGGGAAGATCCCGAGGAAGAAGCTTGGAACAAAGTGAATCCGTTCTGGCACACTATCGCGCAGAGCATCACAGGTCAGGACTGGCGCGGCGACCCGCTCATTTTTCATCAGCCCCATCCTGACAACCAGAACACGCGCACCGTCGGCAGCTTCTTCATGAATGTGGCCGAAGGGTTCGAGCCTATCGCCTTCGGGCAGATGCGCCAGATCGAGCCGGGCTCGCATCTAGGCTGGCCGGCGCGCTTGCTGGGCCTGAGCCCGGCTGGCATGAAGTACACCGATTCAAAGGGGTATCAGGCGTGGCAGACCAAAAAACAAAAGGACGCCGAGCGTCGCGCGATCCGTCATGACCGAATCGAACAACAGAAATACCGAGACCCCAGCAATTGACAGCCCGGCACGCGCCGCGTTGCGCCGGCGTGTGGAGGACGGCATCTACGCCGAGCCGCCGCCCACGTCGTTCACGGCTCTCACTCTACCCGACCCCGGCGACATAGCGACCCGCCCGTCCCCCCTGCTCGCCAGCGAGAAGCTGGAGAACCTGGTGCCGACGGCACTCGACGTGCTGGGCGACGCCATGTCGATCGAGCCGCGGAGCTTCGACAAGGAGTCGACCAACGAGATCGCGGCCTGGCGCGTGAAGGTCTCCGCGGCCGAGAAGGTGCTGGTGACGCAGACCAAGGTCGACGACACCCGCCTCCGTCACCGCACGAACGACACGCTTAAGGACGTGCTCGACAAGCTCAAGCTGAAGGAGCGCGACTTGCCGAAGGTGAAGATGTTGGATTTGACCGCGGAGTAGCGGCCTCCGACCACCGTGTCATGGCGTACCCTTTGCCCCAGGCTGTTTCGATCCGGTAGTCCGTCAGCAGCAGCTTCCGGCGGATCCGGCAGATCAGGACGTCGACTGTTTTGCGGGGCACGTACTCGCTCTTGCGGCCGGGGAACCCCTCCAGCAGCGCGTAAGCGTCGACGACCCTCCCCATCCGCTCGTACAGGGTGCGCACGAAATACCGCTCCATCGGCGTGAACGGGATGTCGGGGTGCCCCGGCAGATGCCAGGGCTTGTTGCGCGGGCTCTCGTACACCGACAGCGCCAGCTTCAACTCCTTCACCTGCTCGCGCAGGCTCTCGCACGTATCGCACATCAGGCCGACCCCTTCTTCACTTCAACAACCTTGGGCACGACGTCGAACGTCACCGCGCCGGTCATGGCCGGATGGGACGCGTCGATCATGACGGTGGGCAGGCGCCCGCTTATCATGTCCGTCCCCTCGCCGAGGGCCTTGTCGAGGCGGCTGTGCTTGAACACGCCGATGTCGATCAGCCGCTGTACGAAATACTTCCACGGCATATCGCGCTTCTGCACCCAGCGCTTCAGGGCCAGCTCGTCGATGTAGACGCGGCGGGGCTTGAGTTCGACCCGCACCATGAGGTGCCGCGTCGGCAGCTTGCGCACGATCGGGCGGATGTCCTTGGCCATGTGGTACTGGTCGTCCACCACCAGCGTGTCGGGCACATGCTCGTTGAGGAAGCTCGACAGCATCTGTTCCGGCCGCTCGTAGGTCTTGGCGAGCATCGGCGCCCGCATCGTCTGGCCGAGCGACATGACGCCGTCCTTGAACGTCGACACTCCGACGTCGGCTGCCTCTTTCGTTTGGTCGATGGCCCAGTCAAGGATCACGCCCACCGGCCATGGCACCAGCCCCAAGAGGTAGGCAATACGGTGCCCCATCGCGACGGCCGCAAGTGAGCGCGTCCAGAACCGGTGCTCGCTCGAGAAGTTATGCTTGTCGATCAGGTCTTGCTGTATCTGCCCTACTTTCTGCTTCACCTCCGGCAGCACGTCGGGGCGCACGAGGTAGCGCAGGAACACGTCGCCGGCGAGGCCGGAGTTTGACTTCATGTCGGCGATCAGGCGGTCACCGCGCTTCTTGTCGTCCTTGGTCAGGTTCAACTCGTCCGCGTCAAGCTCCAAGATGCGGAACGACATGGCGTCGGAGCCGCCGGTCGCGTTCACCGTGTCGCGCACCGAAGCGTTGGAGCCAGTGACTAGGAGTGTTTGCCATTGGGCAAGAACGTGCCGGATGCCGCCGTCCCGTGTGCCCCGCATCTTGTCGCGACCGTCGGTGAAGAGCTGTATGAAATCACGCATCCTCTCCGGGTCACGTTGGTCGAGGTCGTCCATGATGCAGGGCAGGTTACCCAGCACACCGAACGTGATGGATCGTGTGTTGTACGTGTCGCCGTTGATGAGTTTGGTTCCGTGCTCGTCGCCCCATATCGAGGCGGCACCGAAAGCCCCTGTAGACTTACCGCGTCCTGAGGGTCCGACAAGACTAACAATGCCTCCCCCCTCACCAGAAGAAAGGAAACGAACGAAAGGAGCACCGAAGCCACAAAGCATAGCAAATGTGGATGCGGGCCTTGCGTGTCCGAATAGTCCCGCCACAGCGGTCTTCCAAGCGTCAAGCGACCCTCCCTCTTTCGGCCCGATCAAGTTCGAACGGTAGTGCAGCTCGTCGGAGCCTGGCACTTCGGTGATCGTACCGTCGGGCCGGTACAGACGGCAGCCCGCCAGGAACGCCGTGTCATTCTCTTTCCAGCCTGATTGCTCGTACATGCGGGCTAACTTTTGGCTTTCGATGTATTCGTTGTGGGCGGCTCGGAGCCACTGCTTGAAGCCGTCCCAGTGGTCGACGACGAGCCCGACTCCAGCAAGCTCCGCAGCCCCTGTAGGTCCCGCAAGCTTGGCGGCCGGCAGTTCGACTTTTTGCCAGCCTTCGGAGGGGACGTTGTATTTGATGACGTAGGTGACGGCACGGTCTTTTATTTCCCCTTTGGCGACCGAGACGAGCTCGACGTCGTTCTTGCAGATTTGGATGCGGCGCGTACCGCCCTTTTTGTCTTCGTGGATGAAGGCAAGTCCGCGCCCCCCGTCACTGGTGGAGAAGCCTTCTGGGAGAGCAAGCTTTCGATCAAGGTCCCCGGCTTCGCCGAGAACAGCAGCGCTTCTGCTTCCTGCGATAACGCCCACATCTGCAGTTCGCGCATGCTCAGCGACATCAGCCGGATGTCCACGGCCAAGTTGTACTGGTGTAGTAATGCGGCCAGAGAACGGGCACCCGTTGCAACCTTCTGGATTAATTCCAGCAAAGTGGGCGCAGGTGACTGGTGCGCCAATGGCGGCGGAACGATCGTACTTGTCTTGCGTTTCCTGCTCATCGTACCGCTCATCCCCTTGTGACCACTCATGCGCAATCTCCTCTCCGTCCTGACAATGGGCGAGTACGCCCATCATCGCCTTCCATACAGGCTCACTTACCCGGCCTTTTGTGCGCCGACATTCTCCCATCTGGGGGCACCCGTCGGCGACGCGGTCGGCGTCCGCAAGGTCGCGGCCGTAGATTGCTGCAGCTCGAGCAGCGACACTTCCATGTCGTCCAGGCGGTACTCGACCCGCACGAGGTGCCAGACCAGCACCACCAACGCTAGGAACAGCGCTGCGTCCGAGCAAACAATCAAAGCGACTAAGCTCATAGGGGCCTCTCAGTGGTCCGAGAACGACGGGAACTTTCCCGCCGCGCTTGTAGTTGTGCGTACCTGGAGTCCGCAGTATCGAAGCGATATCCGCGGTCCTTACAGGGTCGGCTGCGAATCCCTTTTCGACGCAGAGGGCCTTCAGCCCTTGCGCGTACCTAAGCCACGTTTCTGGCTCGAGGTCTTGTTCGAGGAACCAGTAGGCGTGCAGTCCGGTTCCAGAAAAAAGGCACAGTGGTTCAGGAAGTTTCGCAGCCCGAGTGAATTCTGCAAGCGCGGCGACACCTGAAATATTGTCCACAAATGCCTTGCCGTCGCCCGCATCCACGTCGAGCCATAGTGCTCTTCCAGCAAACGCATTACGTGCTTCGCGGCTGCCGCTGGATCGGAAGGTAGCGCAAGCGTGATAAGTGTCCCATCCTCTGGCGTCTCCGGCTGCAAGCGCGGTCCACAAGCTGGCATCGTCTTCAAAGAACGCCTGCTGAACTTTTTTGTCTTTGATCCAGACGCCACAGCGGTAGCCCTCACGAGGCAGTAGGAGGTTGAGAAACGATAGCGTCGGCGAGGAGTTTTCGGACACGCGCCTTACGCTCTTTCTGGCGTAGTTGCGGGTTCAGCGGCGCCCGAGCGAACGTGCGCTCGAGCAACTTCAGTCTGGCTTCCATCAATTTGAGATAGTAGCCCTGCGGTGTTCCGCCTTGCAGCCACGAGTGCACCGTTGAGTAAGGGCGTTCGAACCAGACCATCAGGTCGCGAGCGGTCAACTTGCCGTGTTCCTTGGCGGCAAGCAACCGCTCGCTGAAGGGCTCGACGCGTTTCATGTGGGGAGCTTGAACGCGTCGTTAACGGCCTGCAAAAGCGCCGCGTCAGCCTTCGGCGGGTCCTGCACGATGCCGAAATTTTGTTGCGGCGGTGCGACCGTTTGTTGCGCGACGGGCTGTGGCGCCGGCGCAGGCTGTGCCTGTTGAAGGAAACTGGGTGCCCCAGCCGATGGCGGTACGGCCAACGCCGGCTGGGGCTGGGCCACAGGCTGTGGGGACGCCTGCGGGTAGGAATGGACGGGTGTCTGTGCCTGCTGAACCGGAGCGGCTTCAGCGGCCCTCGGACGGCCTCTGCTGCGCTTGGGCTGTTCGGGCGCCGCCGGGGCTGCCTGCTGCGCTGGAAAGGAAGAAACAGCGAGAGGCTGAGCCACCGGCGACTGAACCGGTGCGCCCGCAGAGGCAACCGGTTGTTGCGTGATCTGCTGAACCGGAGCCGCCGCGGCAATCTGCCCGCGGTACGGCACGTCGTTCCGGCCAACGATCATATCGAGCTTGACTTGGTCCTGGGCTGCTGCCTCGATCTGGGCGGCGATCGTCTCATTGATGAACTCGACGGGGGTGAACTTGAGCACACCCTGCGACTCGAACTCGATCTCGGTGATGACGTCCGTGATGTCGGCGTTGCGAGGCCCGAGGGACTGCTGGGCGATCATGGCCATGCAGCCGCGCAGGTTCTTGAGCGAGGCCGGCGGGATTTGGAACTGGTAGACCATCGGGTCGCCGGGGATGATGACAGCCAGCTTCTTCTTGTCGTTGCAAGCCTTCACCTGCTTACCCTGCGCGTTGATCTTCGACCCCCACGCGTTCCACTGGCACACGTTGCACTGCAGGGCCTGCGGCTTCGCCGCCTGGGACGAGGGCGCCGTGCCGTTGTCCGAGAAGCACGTCGGCGGCGAGTTGTCGCCAACCGAGTCGTAGTCGCCTTCGAAGAAGACCTTCGACGTCTCCTGGTTGGCGTCGATGATGACGCAGCGCAGCGACGACGACACGTACTGCCGCCCGTCCTGCCCCGTGATCGTCACCTGGCGCGAGTTGCCTGCGGCGTCGAACAGAGTGAAGCGGTTACCGGCGATCGACACCCGAGGAGGCTGGGCACCGACGATGCCCTGCATCGCGGCTTGCGCGACGTTGCGCACGGATGTGCGGGCGAGAAGGAAGGCGGGGACTGATTGGGTCATTGGTTAAGCCTTTCTGAATTTCACGTCGATGATCTGTGTCACGTCCACACCGGGCGGCGGGACGCCTTCATGTTCTTTGGCCCACTCGATCGCCGCGTCCTTGTCGACGTCGGCGCTGAGCAAATTCCACGCGCGGTTCTCGATCACGAACCCTTTGAACGCGTCCTTATCCGCCACGCGGTACTTGGTGAGCGTCGACTTGAAGGCCGTGCCGAACTCGGTGCGCACGGAGTCGGCCCCGCGCTCGAGCAGGCGCTTGTGCATGACGCCCTCGATCGAGTCGAGGGCCTTGTCGTAGGGCTCCAGCGACTCCTCGTACGCCTTCTTCATCGCGGCCTTCTTGTCGCGGAGCTTGATGTACTGCTCGACGAGCGCGGCGTCTGTTGGTTCAGTCATTGAACGCTCTCGTTTGCCTTTTTGAGCCACGCCTCGATCTGCTCTGCCTGTGTGAACAGTTCGCCCAGAGTGGGCCGCGTGTTGCGGTCGCGCGTCATCAGAACAGTATTTGTCGCTTGCGCAAACGACTCAAGCCGAATGCGTTCGGCCCGGCTCAATTTATCTTCCGGCATTCCCCTTACTCCTCAACCATCTTCAAAACCACACCCTGCAGACTCTCGTTCGCTTCCAGCCGGCGGTATATCTCGCGCTCGATCGGCGACGCCGACAGCTGCACGACGGTCGTCTTGTGCTTCTGTCCCGGCCGGTTGATGCGCGCGTTCGCCTGCAAGTAAAGCTCCGTCTTGTCCGTCGGTATGTACCAGACCACGGTTGTGGCCTCGGTCAGTGTCAGTCCGTGCGCCATCGTTTGAGGGTCGGCCAGGAGGACGCGTGGCGCTGCGTCCTCCTGAAAAGCACGGAAGATTTCCGAGCGGTCCTTCATCGCCACTTGCCCGTTGACGACGACGGCTCCGTACTCCGACAGTTCTGACTGTAACATAGTCAGAACTCCAGTCAAGCCCGCAAAGACAATTATTTTGTGTGTCGACTGGTCAAGCACTTCGCGCAGTACCGCGAGACGCGGGGCCGGGTTGAGGTTGATCTCGGGGCGCACTTTGCCGTCGACTGTGCCGTACACCACGCCGGCCGCGATCTGGATGAGCTTCATCCTTAGCACGCCCTCGTTCGCCGCGGTGACTTCCTTGTTCTTCACCTTGATCGAAAGCTCGCGCTTGAGCTCCTTGTATGCAGCGTTCTGCTCGGGGCTCAGCTCGGCCTCGCGCGCCTGCACGGTGCACGGGGGAAGATCGACGCAGTCCTCGATCGCGAAGCGGACGGAAGGCTGCAGCAGGTTGCGCACCGTCTCGCTCGCACCCTGCTTGGGGACGAACTTGAAGGGCGACACCTGCATCATCACGGAGTCGCGGTAAGCTCCAAAACTTTGACCCCGTGCGCCGTTAACGAGCTTCGCAAGGCCGTAAGCGTCTTCGGGGCCGTTAGGAGTAGGCGTCCCTGTGAGCATCCATAGATAATCGCGTGGTTGTAGAAGTGCTCGCGCGACTCGATGTCGTTTGGTATTGGCTGCTCGGTACGCGCTTGCCTCGTCAACGACGGCAATTCGGATGTCGCTCCGTAGCTGAAGTGCGGCAGCGAGTCCGGTAAACTTAGCATGGCGATCTGAACCGGCACCCACTCCCAAGCCGTCGTGGTTGATGATGTAAAAGTCCGCGTCACGGGACAGGGCGTCCAGACGTTGCTGAGCAGTCCCATGAAGAATTTGGACAGTTCGGCGCCCGAGGAAAGATTGGAAGATTGCATCCGACCACACCTTGCGAAGAGTTGAGAGGGGCGCAGCGATCAGCGCGCGGCACGTACCCGGCGCGTATTGCTGCATTACAAAATCTGAGGCCCACAGGGCCGCGTTGGTCTTCCCCGTGCCCATGTCTGACAGAACAAAGGCTCGAGGGTTGCAGGCGAGGAAGTTTGCCGTGACGCGTTGCGCGTGGAAGGGCTTGAAGCGCCCCGGCCAGTCGTAGTCGCGCATCGGCTCGATGACAGGCAGCTCGAGCCGGCGGAGAGCTTGCAGGTTGAGGAGGTGGGCCGGGACCACCACCCTCCCGTCGGGGATGCGCCGCGCGTCCGGGCACACCGCGGAGATGCGCAGTGGGTCGGGCACGCTGTAGACGAGCGCATTGGCCTCGGGGAGGTGCCACATCATAACAAGTCCGCTATTAGCAGCCGTTCTCTTAAGAGTTCAGCCCCGTCAATCAGCCACGCCGCTCCGCCAGCACTTGAGACCGCATTTAAGCACTGCTCTTGTCGTTTTGTGAAAGCTGCGAGTCTGCCGGGACGCTTGTATTCGATTGCCACAAAGCGCCCGCGTATGCAGCACAAGTCGTCCACCGTCGCGGCGCCATACCCCATCTGCACAGGACTGAACACGTACGCCCCGATCGACTTGAGGTAGGCGCGACATTCCTTCTTTACTTTTCCTTCGGGGGTCACGCCGCACCTCCGCCATTGTCCACGACAACCGAAGGCTTGAACGGCACGATCTTGCCGGTCGGCGGCGCATCGACGACGTGCATGGCCGTCCCCAAGATGCTCTCGAGCGGGATCCAGTTGGTCTCGTTGATGAAGCCGCCGGCGCCCCGCACCTGCTGTGCGAAGAGGCCCATGTTGAACTCAGGCATGACGGGCAGATCGAGGAAGCCCGCACCCCAGCGCAGCCAGATGCGGATGACTGTTTGCTTTACCGGAGGCTTCGGTGCCTCTGCAACGGGCTGGCCCATTGCCCTGTTGCACGCGTCGGTGTGCGGCTGCCCTTCTTCGACAAAACAGTAGCTGCAGTGCATGTCTTCCCCTTTAACTTCGGTTGTATTCGCACTTCTTAACCGGACACCAACCGCAAAGCGGATTAGGGTTGGCATCCCACTCTTTATCCTTCGGAAGCATGTCCACCGTGCGAGCGGTCGCCTTGATGGAGCCGAACGTGCCGGCGAAATTACTGAGGTCGTGGATCTTGCCGACCTTGTTCTCCTGCAGCCACACATACGCCCCGACGATCTTGGTGAGGCCGGGGTATTTGCATTTTGCCAGCAGGCCGAATACTTCAAGCTCGAACGGGTCCTCTCGCTTCTTGCCGGTCTTCCAGTCGAGCACCATGCCGATCGTGTCGGCGTAGAGGAACACGTCGAGGCGCCCCTTCAGCCACACGTCCTTGTCCCACCCTCCGGCCGGCGAGCCGTCCGCCGTGATCGCCAGCTGCTGCTCGGTCTGGACCTTCTTGTCCTTACCCGCGAGCTTCACCGACGCGACGAGCGGCGTGTACTGCACCATGTTGCCCGGCAACTCGGCCCCGTTGACGGCCGCGTCGAGTGCCTTGTGCACGTCGATACCCCAGGTTTGCGCCTGCGACTTCGGTTCCTTCGGAAGGTCCTTGGCAAAATACTTGTGCCAAGCCTTCCGAGGACAATTTTCGAAATCGTTCAGGAACGAGTAGCTATAGACGAAGCTCACTTCGCCCCCAGCGGCTGAATCATCGGGGCGTTCTGATTCCAGATGCGCTCACACCACTCGCGGTACAGGTTCATGGCCGAGTCGATGCCGATCTGCATGTGCTCGACGTTACCCGACTTGGCCACGGTGAGCCCTGCCAGGGCGATGACCAGGGCCTCGGCGCCGACGTCGTGGCTGACGCCTTGGATCTGGAACGACTGCATGACCGCGCCGGCGATCTGCGGGGCTTTGGAGAGGTTCATAGCGGTACGTCCTTCAGTCTCTTCTTCCGCGCCGATTTCTTAATTACGCCGTTCGCCGCCTTGATCGCCGTGGCGTCATCGGCGCCGCGGGCCTTCTCGCTGTTGGCGATGGCCGCCCATTGCTTTTTAGCTTTGGGGCTTGTCGCCTTTTTGGTCTTCTTCGTTGCGTCTTTTGCTTGCCAGGGCATTTCGCGCTTTCCTTTCACGGTAGTTACGTGCAGTTGTCGCGTGACTACATTGGATGCAAACACGCCAACCTTTAGCTGCGGTACTCGGATAAATGTTGCCGGAAGACAATTCGTGGCCGTTAGTGCAATGAGTTTTGCGCTTGTTTGCGGCAACGAAATTCGCCCCCCGAAAAGTATTTTCCTTTTTTGTCACCGGCTCCATGTGTGCTGGGTTCACGCAGCAGCGCACACGACATTTGTGGTCAATGTGCAGTCCGGGTGGAATAGGCCCGACTAATTTTTCGTAGACGTGCCGGTGCGCCAAAACAGACTTTTTGTTAACGCTCCAGTGACCGTACCCTAAGTGTAGGCGCCCTTCCCACAGCCAGCAGCCGCTGTTTGGGTCCCGAAAGACGCGGTTATTAAGCTGGTCTTCAAAAGGTATTTTGCGGGCTAAATTCATCCGTAGCGTTCCGAAAGTTCACCCTCAGCGTCAAGCGGTATGGACGGCAACCACGAGGGCGGCCGGCGCATTTGCTCGAGCAACCATTGAAGAGTCGGCTCGGCATATTGATCGTCTGGAACCAGCCAGACAAGCTTGTCGTGTTCACGATTTACGAGGTGGAGGGTCGGGGCCTCCCGCAGGATCCGGGCGCACGTCCCGAAGGTCGCGCAGCGGGCCAGATGCTGGATGGCGTTCTCCACAAGTTTACCACCGTACAGATGCACGCGCCCGCGCCGAGTGTCGTAGCGCCAGCCCTTCTTGCGGCCGAAGGTCGGGTGGTCCGTCTCTTCGAACTGCAGGTTCGGGTAGTGCATCACGAGGCCCGTGGGGCCGGTCATGCGGCCCGTCTCCACGGTGAACAGATCGTTGCACCAGCGCACGGGCTTCTCGGTGCCGGCGAGGGCGGATATTACTCGGCCAGCTTCGCCCCAGAGTTCGACGACGTTCCGGTGTGATTCGCGGTAAACGTCTCGGGCTTTTACCCCCTCTTCGGGTGAGAGATGAACAGGAGGTCCGTAGGTCCCACGCTTCGCAGTCGCGACAATGGTATTACCCCCTGCGCCGTAACCGCATGAAAGCTCCAATTGTTTTCCAACTCCGCGTCTGGGTTGGTCGGCCTTAGTGACAGGGAAGCCGTAGAACCGAGTAGCGAGGTCCGAATAGATGTCTCTCTTTGCACGGAACGCCTCCACGATATCGGCCTGGCCTGCCACGTAGTTGAGCACCCGGCACTCGATCTGGGATGCGTCTGGGTTGGCGATCAGGTAGCCCTTCGGGGCGCAGATGCCTTGCTTGAGCGTGGGCTTGGGCGAGCCGTCTTCGTTGTATTTCGTACGAGGGAGATTTTGCCAATTGCACTTATCTCCGCCCCCGTCCCGCTTAGTATGGGCCGCAGCGTGCGCGAGATAGACGCACATAGCACCCCGTTGAGCCATCCCTGCAAATCGTCCTGCTCGGGTCTCGTTAAGGGTCGACTTAACATCAAGTCTACTTTCAGCGAGCAAGGCCACGGTTTCGTCGGCATGGTCTAGAAGCCCTTTCATGAACTCGTCGGTCTTGGCGATCGCGGGGATCTCGCCGTTGGTGCCACGCTTCATCTCGACGTCGATGCCAAGCCCCTCGAGGAGGGTGCAGAACTTGTCGGCCGACTGAAGGTCCGCCGCGGTGACGCCGAGCTCGGCGAGCGCCTCCTGCTTGCGCATGGCCTCGTCGTGCTGGAATTTTTGGAGATAGGCGACGTCGCCCACGAGCTTCGGCTCGGTGAACATCTTCACCGTGGCGTCGATCAGCAGCAACTCTTCTGCCGGCACGAGGGGCTGCAGCCGGTTGAAAATCTCCCACGTCAAATTGCAGTCGTGCACCGCGCCGGCGCCCAGCATGTCGCGTGTCTGCTGGTCGAGGTTACACCAGCGGCGCCCCTTGAAGGCTTCGTAGGGCACGGTCTTCTCGGAGAGGCCGAAGTGCTGCGCTAGGTTCGCCAGCGATGCTGAACGGTGAGTGCCCAAGGCGACTCGGGCCATGGACATCGTGTCGAGCCAACGTGCAGGCTTCCATCCGTAGTGGTGACTGAGAATGAGCCCGTCGAACTGAGCATGATGTGCGAGACACGCAGTCGTCGCAGGGTTGAAAAGCTTGAGGAAGTCAGCAATTCCCTCTTGAACGATCCAGCCCTGGTCTCGAGCGGTCTTCCAGGCGATGAGGTGCGACTCAAAGCGTGCGTCACGGACGTACTCCTCCGTCGTGAGCTTCTTCAGCGTGTAGTCTTTGTCGAAGTAGGTTTCAAAATCGAGGCAGAGGAGGTCCACTAGCGCGGCCTTTTCATTTTATGAGTGAGCCGATAGCGGCGGCGATCCCTTGGTTCAACAGAACGTCAGACTCGGCATCGCTGAAGTTGAATTTGATTGACGAGTAGCGGTCGAGATCAAGCGCGTCCCACAGCGCCTTGCGCATCGGCCAGCTAATGTTCTCAGGCTTGGAGAGGATGGCTAAAGACGCGCGCATCGTGTATCGAAAGTCGATGCGCGTTTGCTCGTCCTGATCTCGCCAGCGACGCCCTTGAACTTCGTCAAAGCGCTCCTGTCCTGGAGCCAGGGTGTCCCAGTGCACTTCGCACATCTTCTCAATCAGTTCGTCGCTCATCTGTTCTGCCCCTCGCTGTTGGGGTGGAGGGCGGCAGCTTGCTCTATCGCCTCATCCAGGCTCGAAATTCCTCCCGCCGCGTGAACGCGAACGATCTTCTCCAGCGCCGCCCTCGCATCGTTAAGTTCGCCCTTAAGATCAACAATGGTGCTTGCCGCCTCGGCCATCTGTGCTGACGTTAGAGCGATTGTTGCGTTCAGTTCGCCATTTGCTTTTGCTAAGGCGGCCTCAGCCTTCTGCCGGTATAGGTTTGCGCTCTGCACATCCTTATCGCAGCGCTTGACCTCTGCCTTCCACTTCTCAACCTCCCCCCCCATCGGTACTGCGGTAAGGGCGGCGCGGTCGGCAGCAGAGCGGCGAAGGAAGCCTGCCGCCCTGCAAGAGCCGCAATCGCAGTCGTCGCTACGCCCGTGCGACGTGCGCGCCGCACAGCGCTGATGAAGCCACGGTATAATCTGCTCAATCTCTTTCAGCTCAGCATCGGATAAGAGTTTGGGTGTGGTCATGGCCCACCCTCACGACCGACGAGCAAGCACGTCTTGCCCATTTTCACCTGGCGGCCGTTTGCGAACGTGACGGTCTTTGGCGTCACGGCGTGGTCTGTGACGTAGTTTCCTGACTGAGCCATCGCCGCGACAAAGGCGTGCGCAGCCAGGCCTTTGCGTTTGTCTGCCCAATCAACCGTGTCGTAATCTGGGTCGATGTATTGACCGCGTGATGTCCACCACGCTTCAAATTGATGCTCGATTGCCTTCTCACTCATGTAAACAGTCCTTTTGTGATGTGGCCGTGCCATCCGCAGTGTTTGCAATCGATCGATGGCGTCAGGGTTGGCTCAATGCGGTTGCCATCCCATGTCCAGTTTGGAACGCCAGCGACCTTGTTGCTTTTCTCGGGCCTCATATTGAGACGCGGATGATGGCTCGCGGGTGAGCCTTGCAGGCGGCAAGGACCTCCTCAACGAACGGCACAAAGTGTTCGTAAAGTCCCCACCCGTTGGGCGCGTTGAAGGTCTCAAAGTGCGCGGGGTCAGCGCGCAGCTTTTCCAGGCCCGCCATCAGCAGCGGCACAGCCTGTTCGGCGCGCTCTACGCCGATCTCTTCGGGGCGCCACAGCACTTGATAAATCCCCGCCGCGCGAGCCATGCCGCCAAGATTGTGCGTGATGTTTCCGCTGTAGACATCAACGATTTGCGGCTCCACAAGATAGAAATCCAGGCTCATTCTCTTCCCTCCATAATGGCACCGATAAACTGAACTGAATCCTATTTTTCTTCGGGCGTAACCGGAGGCTC
>OFSE01000032.1_pt1 | contig 45991 bp, 58 predicted proteins | sample 1543261 | NCBI WGS metagenome assembly OFSE01 (sample SAMN07774225, study PRJEB24372) | wastewater metagenome | isolation source: Exp Tend VB 50WW | collected 2016-02 | reverse complement strand
GCTTTCCTTTTGGTAGCCGCAGACAGAAGCAAAATCTACAAAGGAGTCCACAAGTGCCTGCGCTGTAATTGCAGTGAACTTAGCCGACTTGGTGTACAGGATTTCCTGCGCAGCACTGGCTCTAATCAACTCAAACTTAAACTGATCCATTACGGTCCTCCAGTAAAAGAATTAAACGGTCTAGATACCAACGCGCTTTGCGTAGATCTTGCACAGTAGCGTCCTTGCTCCAGCAGCGATGTACATATTTCAGTATCTGCCACTGGAGCCCCCCACTAATAGCATCAGGCGCAAACTGTACGGAGTCTTCGATGACTTCGATTACTTCGTACTTGCGATCTAAAGCGTAATGATCGGGTCTATTAACTAGATCAGACATACTTAGCAGCCTGCACAGAAACGTCGTTGTTGTAGTGCCCGGTAACGGAATAACTCCGCGTCGGTATAGCCGACATGCGATGGAACACAATTTGCCCAATCCGCATCTCGGGCCACAAGGCAACCGGATGCAAACTACGAGCGTTCTGTAGTTCCAATGTCAACTTCGATCCAGACCACCCCGGATCGCAGTAACCGGCCATCAAGTGCTCCAGTCCCTGCCGTGCCCTAGTGCTTTTAAGGGCAAACTGACCCGCTACGTCCACCGGCAGAAAAAACGTCTCGATGGTGCAGCCCAGTACAAACTCACCGGGTCGCAAGTAAAACGGATTTTCTTGGGTGTGCCCGGCTATGTCAACAGGAATCAGTGTCGGGTACTCCTCCACCTCAACCATCAACTCAAGCCCAAGGCGTACATCCAAACTGGCGGGATTTACTAGGGATGGATCATAAGGATCGACAAGGCCCTCCTCGCAGAGGGCCTGGATCTCTGAATCACAGAGAATCACTTACGAATCTCCACGATCTCCAGCGCCTTGGTTGCAGCGGCGGGCTGTACATGCCGCCAAGTCCTGTTCATTTTGATGGCATTGATGGTGCTGAAATGCACCTTGAACTCACGCGCTACTGCATTGCCCTTTGCACCAGAAGCAAGCAGCTGCTTAATTTCGGCCACCTTCTTCTCGGTCAACACCGCCCGAGTCTTTCTCTTGCGGCTAGACACATGAGTCTTACGTTGAGACTGGACCTTGGGGGTGTCAGAAACTTGCACGGCCTTCGGACTTGCGGGCTGTTCCAGGTCAAAACTGACCGTCTGGGCACCCCCGAGAATCCGGGTAAGGTTGTCCGCCATCGTTGCGAGGTCAGCCAGGTAGCCGTGAATCTGATTGATTTCCTTGTCAGAAAGAAGCGTAAGCATGGGAAAGAATTAAAACGAAATTAGTGTACTACAGAAATGAGCGCCTTGGAGAGTCTCAAAAGAGTCTCAGGTGGGAGAGTAAGAAGCTCGGAAATAGCAATGGCTGCCAGCTGTGGATGGCTCACAGTCTCCGCCTCTTGAAACCGCTGGAGCAACCGGGAGTACACATGCACCACGCTTGAGGGCGCTACCCAAGCGGTGTCTCCACCGATGGGTTCAGTGCCGTACTCCCAGTCGTCATAGTCAGAGGCGTTACGGACTGTCCTCGCAAGTGCCGTATAGATCGGACAGGTCGAGGGGCTCCCAGTTGCTAACTCGGGCTTCGATGAATGCGAGAAGGTCTCCATCGTTGTCGGGAATCACTTCGTCATCTTGAAGGTAGAAGGCGCTTCTGCACAAGGCAGATCCGTACTCTTCAGGGTCCAGTAGCGACGCCTTGTTTGTAACAAGAACGTCATCGACATCAGCGACAACAAAACAAAGCCCATCCGCATCACAGTCAACTTCAAGCACAGTAAGCACATTAGACATGGGTAAACTCCTTGCTGGTGGCCGTAACTACGACTTGACCAAAAGCTGCTTCGAGAAACTGTTCAGCCTGCTTGACTCGCTCAAGTTCGAGGTTGTCGTACTTGCTGCTGAACTCGATCTGTGCGTTGGCATTGATCTTGTCCTCCAGTGCAAACCGGCTCCAGCGAACTGCTAGCCACCAGGAGGTCAAGTTCTTGGTTTGTTCTTCAGTGAGGGTGAGTGTGAAGTTCATGTGTAGTAGGGAGACAGGTGCCTCCCCTTTGGTTGAACTCCCATAGTGTTACACACGGCCAGCGGTACGGCAAGCACCGCTGTCGCATTCCTTCACAATCCCGTGCCGGTCATTGCCGTGGCACTCCCAGGGCTTCTGGGCTGTAGGTGGTCATGACGGTGACATCGCAGCCCTGCCGCAACGCGGTGCCGACGATGTACTGGAACACCTCGGTGGCCTGCTGCTCTTCCATGACGAAGAGCTGGTCGACCTCCACGGCCCGCCCGTTCTTAAACCAAGTGGTGCGGACGATGCTGTGTATCTCGTCCGGCACCACGCCTTGAACGAAGTTGAAGGTAGGCCGCCGAGGCGGCTTGGGTTTTGGCTTGGCATCGACTACAGCCACGGGACTCCTCCAGGTGGGCGGGGTGATTTTGGTAAGAAGCCATAACAAGAAAGTAGGCATGACGTCAGCTCCATGCGTCCGCTGCGGCTCTTTTTAGCTGCTCCAGCTCGTCGAAACTGCGCTCCTCCTTTGGGGAGGTATGTAAAACCTGTCCAATAACCCCAGATCGACTGGTATGACTGGCAAGTAAATCGGGACAGGGGGTAGGGGTGTCCTTATTAGCGGCGGGAGGCTCCAGTAGAGGCTGCTCAAATAAGGACACGTCAGTAGGCTGTCCCGATTTACTATCCTGTTCACCACTGGGTTTTCCAGTAGTTGGACACATATTCACACACATATCACGCGGGCGAGAAAGCACAGCCAGGTAAAGGTTGGAGGGCCTGGCACCTGTGGTCTTCGTACCCACCACCTCAATCAGCCCACGAGAGGTCAAGCGCTGGAGCGCCTTGCGGATGGCGGCCACCTTCCCGCCGCAGAGCGGGTCAGCAGCGAGATCAGTAAGAGCCATCTCCCGAGGGTGAGCTGCCCGCAGGCGCTGGAGCACCCGATCCACGATGGAAGCCGGCCCGGCACTCTCCAGGTCCATCTCCACGTAATCCGAGAGGGAGAAGGTCAGATCCTCTTCCAACTTGAGCAACAGCTTGGAGCCGTCTCTGCCGGCCCTGGACTTCTCCACGGAGATCACACGCGCATTGGCCCCTGTGTGCTCCAGCTGCCGCTTGTCGGGCCTCCTAAGGCCCCATACCTCATCCACAGCGTCCCGGATAGCACTGGAGCCCCTGAAGCCCCCAGTCTTGTTTGCGTGGTGAATCAGCAGGATGGTGCAGGCCGGAAACACCCGCCCGTTGTTGTTCGAGAGCCAGTAGATAGGCCCGGCAAACTCCTTTTTGTTTTCGTCAAACGCCGATCCCCTGCTGCAGCCGGTGATGGAATCAATGATCACCAGCTTGGGTTGGTGCTTTTCCACCAACTTGACAAAGCGGTAGTACCAGTTGAGGTCCCACCCCATCACCACTCGCACCGGGTCAGAGGGCAAAAACTCCAGATCGCGCATCTGCTGCTGGACCTGCACCTCGCTTTGGTCACCATTCAGGATCAGCACCCGTCCCGCTTCCACTGGCACAAGGTCACCCCGCACCGAGAACGGAATCCCCCTAGCGACGTGCTTGGCAATGGTCCAAGCCGACATCGACTTGCCGTCTCCGCCAGCACCGTGAACCATCACCGTGCCAGGGCAAGGCAGCAAATCTGGGATGAGGTACTCCATGCACAAATCCTTTTCCAGTAGCCGATCCATGCCCATGTCGTCGTCCTGCTGCTCGAACTGCATCTGGGAGATCAACAGTCTCTCCAAGGCGCCCGCATCGCGGTAACCGGCTTCCAACGCCAGCACATTCATGGCGTGAGCAGCCTCAGCCGGGTTCTCCAATTCCTGGATCACCTTGGCCCGCTTAATCACCTCGGCGTACGAGATGGTGACTTGCCGAATCCGGGTAACAACATCGGACTCAACCTCCGCCACCACCTTCCGCAGGTCCTCGGGCAGCCACAGCCGGCCCGGCATCTGCTGATCCGCCATCCAGAACAGCGTCCCAAGGCTCACCGGCCCCTTTCTGAAGCTCTTCCAGACCTCTTCACAGGGATTGGAGCCTGCCCACTCATCGGCGTATTCCGGGTCAGCAGCCGACCAGGCAGCCCACAAAGTCAGGCCAATATCCGTCGGCAACTCCGAGTGGATCGCCATACCGACCTTGATCCAGTGGTCCCGGCTACCACCTCCCTGCCCTGGAATAACTCGCAACGCCGACTGGATAATCTCAGCAATCTCACCTGGGTCTCGATCTGAGAAGTCCAGTGCCTTGCGGTTTTTGATGAAGCCGCCATCAGCCACCTCCTTACCGGCGTGATCCTTCATCTCCGCAAGCAACCACGCTGGAGCCTCTGGAATGGCCTCCAGATCGCCTACAAAGCCGTAGAAGCCCTCCGGCCCCTTCCCATCGCTAGAACCCGGATAGGCCCCGTACAGGAGCCCCTGGCGGCCCCACAGGACCTCATAGCCGGAGCCTGTATCCGAAAGCCCAAAACCTTTCACCTGGGGCCACAGCTCTTCCGGCACCCGAAACAGGTACTTAGCCGCATTCGGCTTGGTGCTGGTGACCATTGGAGCACCCTCCAGCGAGTCGCCCCACTTGCTCTTCAGTTTCGCCAGATTCCTGTCTACGTCAAGGATTACAAGACCCTTGCTCCGGGCTCCAGTGAACACACCCACAGCACGAAACACTTCCGGTTTGCGCTCGATCTGCAGCGCCACGTCCGCCGGGGTCAAATCTGCGTGGTGCGCCCGCTCCAGCGGTGTCTTGCCCTTACTGGGTGTGCCCGAAATCAGCTTGCAATCCTTGGCGTAAATGGGTGTGTACGCCATGCCCACCGGCAACCGGCGAACAAAATCCAGCAACTCTTGAGACTCTCTAGACACAGTGTTAGACTCCTACAGGAAAGTTGGTTGTAACGGCCCCGACGGTACTCCGCTGGGGCCGTTTTTCTAGGGTAGACGAACCGCCAACCCCGTGTTACTGTGATACTCGTTGGGCAACACAGCCCGACCAAACCATCCAAACACGACCATGGGATTTCTCTCCAAGCAAGCCTCCGCGAGCATTTCTAGCTCCGCTTCAGGCGGCGGCTACATGCAAGTTTCCAAGCTGCCAGACGGCGGCTCGATCCGTTTCTGCCTGCTATCCGACCAGCCTTTAGAGGGTTACGAAACCTGGGGCCAGTGCGACGGCCAGTCCAAGCCTTTCCGCTTCGATCACCAGCCCACCCCGGAAGACGTCACCGCCGAGCTGGGTGACTTCGAGCCTCGCGAAGGACGCGGCGGCCCTGGCACGGTAGACATCAAGTTCTTCGTAGCCATGCCCGTCTACGTCTTTGACGCCGGCAAGGTACAAGTCCTGCAGCTAACTCAGAAGTCAATCATCAAGGAACTGGACACAGTTTCCCAGATGGAAGACTACGAAAACCTGCTTGCCTGGGACTTTATCCTTTCCAAGAAAGGAAGCGGCCTCACCACTGAGTACACGCTGCGCCCAGCCCCCCGCAAGAAGGGCAGCCAGGAGCATATCGACGCTGCCTGGGTAGAAGCCAAGGCCGAAGGCTTCGACATCAGCCGCCTTCTAACTGGCGGTAACCCCTTCAAGGCTGCCTGACGATGAACGAAGACCAGCAGTGTTATACCTGCCGCTGGGGCTGGTATCTAGAAAACGAGGAAGGGGAAACGCACAATTCCCTAGGAGAATGTCACCGACACGCTCCCCGCCCCGTTGCTTACACCGAGCAAATCGTGCATAACAAGGCTATCTGGCCCGTTGTACACGGTTCAAGCGGTTGCGGCGACTGGACTAGCCGGTTTACATAAACACTTTTAAGTTACGGCCCCCTTCACCGGGGGCTTTCTATTGCCAAACCGAGCTTGACAGGGTATTGTAGTTATGGGAAAGAGTATTCAAATGCCTCCAAACACACAGGACACCCTGGCAGGACTACGCCAAAGGAGGCTGGTACAAGACAATTCTGGCCCATTCAGGGTCTACAAAGACTCTAAAGGCACCATCTACCATAGTGTTACACACATCCTTAAGGAAACAAGCGATACCACGGGGTTAGACAACTGGATCAAACGACTGGGACCCGAGGAAGCGTCGCAGCAGCGGGATGTAGCAGCAAACCGGGGCAACATGGCCCACTCCCAAGCTGAATATCTTCTTAAAACTTCACAACGCCTAGCTAGGAGTACCGCAAACAAGCGCAATGCCATTCACTGGGACGACCAAGGGTTAGCCCGCATCCCACCCAAGATCACCCAGTGGGCACTGGAGAAAGTTCACCCTGGTGTCCCCAAGGTGGGCTTCAGTGCCTCCGGATACGCCAGAGGTCTATCCAGCTGGATCACCAGCAATGTCACCGAAATCTTTGCCAGTGAGTTCAGCATTCACCACCCCGCCGGCTTCGCCGGCACCTGTGATGCACTGGTATCACTGAAGGGCCATTCAGGTCTCATCGTTGCGGACTGGAAAACCAGCGTGGGACGCAAAGAGATCGGTCCGGGCCATTCATACTTTGACCAGCTCGGTGCCTATGCACTGGGACTGGAGCACATGACGGCGCTCCGCGCCAGCGGTGCAGCGGTGATACTGGCTAGACGGTGTGGAGAGCCCGACGTGTTTGTGTTTGGGCCAGACGAGCTTGCCCGTGCTAAGGACAGCTACCTACGCCGGGTGGCTCGTTATTTCGAGACCTACGGTCTCTCATAACTCGCAACCTGCGGCGTAAAGTGCATTCATGACTGGGACAGCCCTATAGTGCGGTTAACAGTTTGTGACTGTACCTACCATGACTGAAGACAACATCTACGACACTGGAGCAGCCGACGACATCGAGCCGATTGATGGTGGCGTGAAGCCAGAAAAGGCTAAGGGACTGCCATCGCCATTCACTAAGGCAGAGAACCGCTATTCAAAGGGTCGGCCAATCACTGAGGTGCAGATGCAGGAGCGCGTTAATGCTGCCTACATGCTGCTACTTCAGGGTGGATCATGTCGTGAAAATGCCTGCCAGCTATCCACACGGTATGGTGTTAGTTACCGTCAAGCTGAAAATTACATCAGAGAAGCCAAGAAGTTGATGACAGAAGACTTTGCTGGAGAACGGGCAGAGTTTCTCAACCAAGTTAACAACATGCGGATGCACACTGTCAAAAAAGCACTCAAGCGCGGTAACTATCAGGTGGTCGCGCAGCTACTAGATAGCCTGGGACGTGCAATGGGTGAGGGCACGGTGGAGGATGCCGCTAATGCAGCACCTAACCTAAATATTACAATAGAAGACAAGCGCCAAGGCTGAAGCCCGTAACAAGGTACAATTACTCCGGTGATGGTGCTTGGTGGTGCCGCAGCCGCTGGATAGCCGCCTGTGACGGGGCGGCTTTCCTATGGCTAAAAAGCCATTCATAGCCGCAAAAACTCCATTCATAGCCCCGCAAAAAGACCATTCATGGCCTGAAAACCCATTCATGCACTGGATCAGCTGGGTCGGCTGCGAGTTTCTGACACCCTGGCGATGGGGCTGTGCGTTGATAATGATTCTCAATATCAGGCGATTAGCGAGAATGATAATGAGAACCGTTCCCAAGCCACAAGCAGACCAAAACCCCAGTGGGTGAACACTGGGGCGACAGGGTGACCCCTACGGGTCAGAGGTTACGGGGTTTGCGTGGAGTGTAGTTGGGACGGGTTTGGCCTTTATCGGTTCGAGGTTTGCGTGGTGAGCCTGGTGCTTTTCGGGTTGTGTTCTTCGGTCGGGTGACCGGATCGTGCGCGGATTTTTTGCAGTTAATTTCGGCTACCCAATCGGGCTGGAGCGCATCGGGACAGGGTGTGCCACCGTTGAGGCGTTGGCTCTGGCTCCAATAGGGGATCAGCTCCAGCCATAGCTGGTTACCGCCCTCCTTGCCATGGCGGTGCATTAAGGCAAGCAGATCCGTCCAATCCGACTCCCGCAGCCTGGAGCGCTCAGCTGTCCACCTAAGGTCGCGCAGCAGGCGCTTCTCAAGTCGGATAGCCTCGCGCTCCTGCTCTCGGGCATCGGCAGCGAGCTGTTTTTGGTCGCTGCGCGTGTTCCAGTCTCCTCCGGCCATTGGTAAGGCTTGCAAAGGTCAGCCTATACTCTTGCACATAACAAGGGAGAATGCAAGCCCTGGACCAGTGTGTAAAGTTACACAACAGAGGAGGCGATGCGGGCAGGACTGGAGCAATACTTACGGGGTACCGCAGCCAGCGACCAATGGCCTTTCAAATCGGATCATTCATCGTTGCAAACTACGAAACTCCACAACCAGTTGAGCTAGCCTATGATTCTACACCTTATTGCTGGATCGTTGAAACTACAAACAAACCAGCAACAGGTAGGCAAGTAGCAAGGATACGTGCAGACCTGGCTGGCCATCCTGGCAGGAAGCGCCATTCACAGGCTAATCACGGTATCCGCGAATCGTATCTGGAGCATATGGAAGCTGCTCTGGAATTCATGCGGGTTTATGTTTTAGAGCCTGGCAAGGATGCCCGCCTATTGTATAAAGCAAGCAGCAAGGATGGTATGCTGTTTGTTTTTTATTGAGCATTCATGCATTCATGGTTGCCATTCATGCATTCATGGTTGCCATTCATGCATTCATGGTTGCCATTCATGCATTCATGGTTGCCATTCATGCTTGCGAGCCATTCACCCTGGAGCATACGCTAGAGCGTAAGGCAGTAAGGTATGCTAACCTACCAAAGGGTAAGGTATGCTAACCTATAGTGTAGTAAGGTATACCCACACCTTACCGGCTTAGATCCTAGCGCCTGCAGCAATAAGTTAATCTTATCTGTAACAGTAGCAGAATAGGGTTGGCAAGGGTTCTCGTTGCTGTATTGTGGGAGAGTAATTCAGCAAAACCCAGGCGATGACTACCTACCATCTCACCGCTAAGTCTTCGAACGCCAAAACCGGACCTATTGCGGTGACTACGTCAAGCGCTGACACTTGTCCCAAAACCTGCCCGTTCAATAACGGCGGTGGCTGTTATGCCGCTAGCGGACCGCTCAAGCTGCACTGGGACAAGGTCACAACCGGCGAGCGCGGCGGTGATTGGCTCGCTTTGCAGGATTCCATCACGGCAGCAAAGCTTAAGCCCGGTTCACTATTGCGCCACAATCAGGCGGGTGATCTTCCTCACGAAAATGGTGTGCTGAATTGGTCGGTTATCCGGTACCTGTACACCATATTTCAAGCCGCTAAGTTGCGGGCTTTTACGTATACCCACCACGTACAGAGTGAGTACAACCTACAGGTTGTGGCTGACTGTAACGCTGCCGGCTTTACAGTTAACCTATCCTGTGATGCTGAATCTAGGGCTGCTGAGATGCACAAACTAGGCTTTCCCAGCGTGTGCGTCACGTCCCAGGATGATGAGCGCAAGTCCTGGGAGGTTGATGGCGTCAAGTTTCAAACTTGTCCGGCACAGTTGCGAGATGGCGTGACTTGCGCAACTTGCCAGCTCTGCAGCGTAGCAGATCGTAATTGCGTGGTTGCCTTTCGTGCTCACGGCAATGGTGCTCGCAAGGTATCCCAACGCGTCGGAATCTGACCCTTTCCCTTCGCGGGGTCTCAGCAGTCGCAAGTTTGAGACCCTACCGACCACTGCTGGCTCATCCACCCTTGCCTGAGAGTGAGAATCATTCTCATTCCGAACCCAACCTAGCTACGTTACGGATTGCGACAATCTGGGCCTCTGCCTCTCGCGGTCGGGCTGATTCGTTGCTAGGATTGCACAGTAAGGAACACCCACCCACACTATGAACCGCATCCCCTTTGCTCCCTTCTCTGCAATCGCCATCGGTTGCGTTATCGGCTTCTCGATAGTCGGCCTAGCGCAACAAGACAAGCGGGCATTGGCTCACTGTGAGCAGCGCCCAGGCGCGACCGTTGCAGAGTGTCGCCTAGTAGTCTATGGGCGCTGAGCCACATTACAGAGTGTGACAGTATGCCTCCACCCCGGGGGCTACTCTGCTACAATAACAGCAACACCCAAGGGACACCAACCCATGGCCACAACCACCCTCGCCCTCGTCCTTGCAGCTCTGCTGCTGCCCTTGCTCATCTTGCTATGGGCTACAGAGTCCAAGCCCCAACGCGCCAGGCGACTGCGCAACTACGGATGGACGCAACAACGAATCGCTGATCACCTAGGCGTCAGCCGGAGCACCGCTAGACGCCTACTGCTGGCCTGAGCCGAGACTAGTACAACCGAACCACCGGCCCTGCCTCCCTGCCGGGGGCGGGGTTCGGCGCTGCGAGCGTGGAGGCAGCACCCAGGGAACCTACTGGTACATTCCCATTTCTCTCTTCTGTTACACACCTCCGGGGTAGGGGGTCAATTCTCCATCTGCTGGAACACCCCGCCCAAAAAATAAGCAACCCCTACTCTCTATTGCAGTAGAGTAGTCCGCATGAGTGATAACAGCGTCAGTCTTCGCCACGCGCAAGGTGAAGTCTTCTCGAACCGTACGCGATTCCGCGTCCTCGTTGCCGGCCGCCGTTTCGGCAAAAGCTACCTCTCCTGCGTCGAACTTCTGCGTGGAGCAATAGACCGGCCCGGCGAAACCTACTTCTACTGCGCCCCTAGCTACAGGATGGCTAAGGACATCGTGTGGAAGCTACTCAAGCGCCTTGTCCCAAAAGCCTGGGTCCGCGCCAAGAACGAAACCGACCTCAAGATCGAACTGGTAAACGGCAGCACCATCGAATTGAAGGGCACGGAAAACGCAATGGCCCTCCGAGGCCGAAGTTTGGCCGGCGTGGTACTCGACGAGGCCGCCTTCATGGACAGCGAGGTCTGGTTCGAGGTGCTCCGCCCTGCCCTCGCGGACAAACAGGGCTGGGCCCTCTTCATCTCCACTCCGGATGGAACCGCCAGCTGGTTCTACGACCTCTGGTGTTACTGCGACGAAGGCGACAACGACTGGAAACGATGGCAATTCACCACCATCGAAGGCGATAACGTCCCACCCACCGAAATCGAGGCAGCGCGCAGCCAACTAGACCCTCGCACCTTCCGCCAGGAGTTCGAGGCCAGCTTCGAGAACCTCAGTGGTCTCGTCGCCGTCTCCTTCTCGGACGACAACATCGACAAGATCGTCCAAGATTTACCGGTTTTGCCCCTCCTGATGGGCGTGGACTTCAACATCGACCCAATGTCTGCCGTCTGCGGCGTCAAGAAGGGCGATGTCCTGTGGATTTTCGACGAAATCATCATGACGGGTGGCGCCACCACCTGGGATCTCTGCGAAGAAGTCCAAACCCGCTACGGCGTGGAGCGCCGCATCATCGCCTGCCCCGACCCCACAGGCGGCGCCCGCAAAACCAGCGGCGTTGGAGCAACCGACCACACAATCCTGCGAAAATCCGGCTTTACAGTCTCCAGCCCCCGCTCCCCCTGGAAAATCCGCGACAAGATCACCTGCGTCAACACCGCCCTGCTCGACGCCACTGGAACCCGCCGCCTCTTCATCCACCCGCGATGTAAAGAATTAATAAAATCCCTCCGCACCTTGACCTACGCCCCCAACACAGGCCTCCCCAACAAAAACCTGGGCGTGGATCACGCCTTCGACGCCTTGGGCTACCTCTGCCTCCAAACTTTCAACCTAGCCAAGCCCGAAAACATGGGCAAAACCAACTATCGTGTGTGGTAACTACCCCGCTAATAGCCCCATGCCCGGACATTACGGCGACATGAAGATGCCCAAGGGCGCTAAGGCTAAACCGATGACAGCTAAGAGCACCAAGAAAAAAGCACCCAAGAAAAAGTAATGGCTAAAAAACCCGGCCTCTACGCCAACATTGCGGCCAAGCGCAAACGCATCGCCGCCGGCAGCAACGAATCCATGCGCAAACCTGGCACTAAGGGTGCCCCGACCGCTGCCGCCTTCAAGGCATCAGCTAAAACCGCCAAAAAGCCCGCCAAAAAAGGTAAATAAGCGTGGCCCGCATTGCTAATACGGCAAAAGAGAACTACTCCCACCTAATCGAGTACACAGGCGGTGCCCTCACCGCTGTAGACGATTGGATGGAAGTAAACACCCACAGTGACGGCTACACATTCGCAGCAACCGTAACCGGCGGAGCCAACTTCACCCTCGCACTGGAGTGCAGCTTCAACGGCATCAGCTGGTTCACCATCGACAGCAGCAAAAACATCAACTCAAACGGCGAATACGTCTATTTCTACGACGGCAAACCCGCCGCACAAGTGCGTATGCGAATAGCATCCATCAGCTCGGGCACACCCAACGTGTTGCCCCACATCGCCGTCGTCTACGAAGGCTAATGACTATCCACACCTACCAAGGCCGCCCAACGTACATCGAAGTTGACGCCGAAACAGGTCGCACGGAAGTCACTTTCGACTTCAAAACACCCAACGACGCCGCATTATTTGCCGGCTTCATGGGCAACGTCTTCACTGGCATCGAAGTCCTCGTTGACGTCGACGACGAAGTAGAGGAGGAAGAGGACGATGATTGAATACCGTGGCGAAAAATTTGCGGGCTACAACAAACCCAAGCGCACCCCAGGCCACCCCAAAAAATCCCACGCAGTCCTCGCCAAAGAAGGCGCCACCGTAAAGCTCATCCGTTTCGGCCAACAGGGCGTATCTGGCTCACCAGCACGAACAGGAGAATCAGCAGCGGACAAGGCCAGAAGGGCATCATTTAAGGCTAGGCACGCCAGCAACATCGCCAAAGGCAAGATGTCAGCTGCATTCTGGGCAAATCGTGAAAAATGGTGACCCGAAGTGCCAAAATAGGTACAAAGTAGGAGTCAAACCGTGGTTTACAGCGCCAACATCCCTCCAACTGGCGCTGTAGTCAGCGAATCCCCCTTTGTCCGCAGCCTGGACGTAATCGCCATGATGCCCGACTGGGGCGTAATGGCCGCTGTCACCCGTGGCACCAACTACATCCGCGACCTTGCCGAGACCTACCTGCCGCAGGAACCGCGAGAAGACGACGACGCCTACCGCACCCGCGTCGACCGCAGCGTCCTCAGCCCCTACACCAGCCGCCTAATCGAGACCGCTGCTGGCGCCATCCTGCGCAAACCCATCCACATTGAGGGCGACCAATACTGGCTGGACCTGGCACAAAACATCGACGGCCTGGGCTCCAGCATCAACGAATACGCACGTCGGGCGTTGGTAAGCAGCTTGACCTACGGCCATAGCGCAATCCTGATTGACTACCCCGCCGCGATGGGTGCCCGCAACCTGGCGGAAGAACGCGCCATGGGCCGCCGCCCCTACTTCGTCCACGTCGATGCCCCTCAAATCTGGGGCTGGCGCAAAGAACCCGGCACCAACCGCCTGCTGCAAGTCCGCATCCACGACTACGACTACCGCCCCCTCAACGAGTTTGGCGAAGAGCAAGTCGAAGAAATGCGCGTCATCTACCCAGGCCGCTACGACCTCTACACCTTGGGCCAAGAAGTAGTCGAATTTACCGCCTCAGGCGGCTACAGCCTGGACGAAATCCCCCTCGTCCCGATCTACAGCAACCGCCGTGGCCTACTGGTATCCCAACCACCTCTCCTCGACATTGCCAACCTGAACATCACCCACTACCAACGCCAAGCGGACCTAATCCACGCCCTCCACATTGCCGCAATGCCCACCCTTGTCCTAGAGGGCTGGGACGACATCAGCGGCACCACCGCCATGGGCGTGAACTACGCCATCGCGATGCAGCCCGGCAACAAGGCGTACTACGTGCAAGCCGATGCCACCAGTTTCGACGCCCAAATGGCCGAACTGGAATCCCTAGCTTCCCAGATGTCCACATTGGGTGTCACCAAACTCTTCGGCCAAAAATTCGTAGCCGAGTCTGCCGAGGCCAAGCGCATCGACCAGGCCCAATCCAACTCCGTCCTCTCCATCATCAGCCAAGAACTGGAGTCAGCCCTCAACCAAGCCTTCGCCTTCGCCGCCCAATATGTCGGCATGGAGCCGCCGGAAATCACCGTCGACCGCGACTTCGACTACTACCGCCTGATCGGTCAAGACGTATCGGTCCTAACGCAACTAAACCAGGCCGGCAAGATCAGCGATGCCCTGCTACTGGAGATCCTGCGTCGCGGCGAAGTTCTTCCTGACAGCATCAGTATCGAGGACGAACTAGCCGCCAGCAACACAAACGCACTGGCACTACCAGAACCCGTCGAAAACAGCGGTGACGAGGACATGACCACCCGCGTGGAGTCTCTCGATTCTTAAGTGCTAAAATAGAAGTGTTGATGTAACACACAACCGTGCCCGAAGACCTAAATGCACCAGCAACTCCTGTGGAGTCTGTTGCGCCTCAGCCTGTGGCTGACACATTGGACTTGGCCAGTCAACTCGAAGCCCTTCGTGCGAAAAACCAAGAACTGATTGCCGAACGCCGCAAAGACCGCGAAAACCGCGAAAACCTTCAAAAGCAACTCGACACTATCCAGCAAGCGCAGGAGCAAGCAAAAACCGCAAAGCTTGCCGAATCCGGCGAATACAAAACCCTCTGGGACGAGGCCCAGCAGACAGTTGCTGAGCTAAAACAACAGCTTTCCATCAAGGAAAGCGAAGTAGATCAAATCAAGCAAGGCTTCACGCAGGAGCAGTTGAAATCCTCCGCCATTGCCCAGCTTTCCCAGGCTGGTGCATTAGCCCCAGATCAGCTGTATCGTTTATTGCAAGAGCAACTTCGCGCTAAGGATGGTCAGCCTGTGGCTGTTGTCGGCGGCGTAGAGGTTCCGGTTGGCGAATACATCGCCAATCTGAAAAACCCTGGCAGCGGCTACGAGCATCATTTCGCAGCTACTAACAGGGCCGGCATGGGTGTAACGGGCAGTGCCCGCGCCACCGCATTCCCCGGACAATCCAACCCTTGGGCGAAGGACGGCTGGAATATCACCCAGCAAATGATTCTTCTCACCCAAGACCCCGATAAGGCCCGCCTCCTCAAAGCAGAAGCCGGCGCCTAGCCCTTGTGGGGCAACCCTTCAACCTTGACTCCACTGGAGCTAACCCATGTCTTCCTTTGCAGGTAACTACGGGTCCGGTTCGACTTTCCTGTCGAACTTGGTCACCCGTCCCGAATTTCTTCAGTACACCGCCGAGGGCATCTTCGAGCAATCGAAGTGGATTCAGAGCGGCATTGTGCAGCGCAACGCTGCCCTAGACGCCCGCGCAGGCGGCACCCGGGTGCGTGTGCCCTTCTTCGACCCCATCGCCCCAACTGAGACCCAAATCCTCAGCACCAACACCTGGGGTGGCGGTGGCGGCTACTTGGTGCCGCAGAACGTGACTGCCGACGAGCAGATCATGACCCTGCTCCACCGTGGTTTCGCCTACGCCGCAGACGACCTCAGCAAGCTCGGCTCAGGCGCCGACCCCTTGGCTCACGTCCGCAACCAGCTGACTGCTGCCATCAACAAGCTGAAGACCGGCACCCTTGCCGCTCAACTGCTGGGTCTGTTTGGCCCCATCGCCGGCACCGGCGTCCTCGGCCCTAACCAAGTCAACAAAACGTTTGCTGGTGTCCCCGGTTCCATGGCCGAGGCCAACTTCCTCAACGTTGGCAACGTTGTGGCCACCAAGGCAGTGTTGGGTGAGCGCGGCGACGAGCTGGATTCGATTGCTATGCACTCGAACGTGGCTTACTACCTGCAGCAAGTCGGGATGCTCGTTTTCAGCACCTCCGCTTTGTCTACAGGCGGCGCAATCACCTGGGGCGGCGGCGGCGTGGGTATTTCAGCCCCTGAAGTTGCCACCTTCGCGGGTCTGCGCGTGGTGATTGACGACCAACTGATCGCTCTGACCGGCGGCACCGCCACCCACGCCAAGAAGTACCCCGTGTACCTCTTCAAGTCTGGTGTGGTTTCCGAGGGCATCCAACAGGACCTGCGCTTGGCTGCCGACCGCAACATCCTGTCTATGCAGGACGTTCTGGCTGTGGATTACCACTACGGTTACCACATCACCGGCACCAAGTGGAGCGATGCCGGCGACAACCCGACCAACGCCACCACCAGCGGAAACCTTGGCAACATCTCCTCCTGGAGCCTGGTGTTTGCCACCACCAAGATGGTCCCCGTGGCCCGCTTGCTGGTCAACACCCCGTTCGACACTTCTGCCTACGCCTGATAACAGCCGTAGATACAGCGAGGCCCCCAATTACGGGGGCCTTTTTTATTGCCTGTCAGAGACCCAGTCGAATCTTCTCCTGCGCCTCAAACACACTCCCAGTATTCATTGTCATCTTGTACGACTGGAGGAACAACTGATTGATGACATCAAAGCTGACCGCCAGCACCTCATGAATTTCTTGCGTGGAGAGCTTCTCCTCTTCCCGCAGCCGGCGGATCTCCGCTGCCACTTCTTCCAAGCCACGTACTTCTTTGCCAGGCAGCACGGAGGAGGGCTTGGTCTCTACGCTGGTATCAGCGTCAATTTGCTTGCGAGTAGGCATGAGCATGGTGCGTCTCTTCGTACTACAGGATAACCGGCGCACGTTCCTAGATGTCCCCTACGGCAAACATTGCGAGGCCCAAGCCGACCTCGAAATGTCTGGAGCACACGTTTACCACGCTGCGCTACTCAGTTCTCCGCCTAAATCAAGAAACTACCGAAGCCCGGCTAGACTGAATCAAAGACTGTATTAGCCGTGCCAGCAGCAATCGACGCGACTCTCGGAGGCACCTCTGCGAACTCGTACGTCACGCTGGCTGCTGCCAACACATATTTTGAAACTGTCCCTGACTCCAGCACCTGGGTAAGCAAAACCGACGACCAGAAAAACCGCGCTTTGATTTCAGCCACCCGCTGGATCGACGCCTTGGCGTTTTACGGTGACCGCTGCACCGAAACGCAAGCCCTTAAGTGGCCCCGCGACAACTACAAGGTGGACGGCATAGAGCTGGCCTGCACCTTGATTCCAGAAGGCATCAAGACCGCCGCCTACGAATTGGCGCGAGCCTTCGCCAACGACACTGGCGCAATCACAAGCACCACCGGCACCACCGGCATCCCGGATGAAGTGGAACTGGGCGACCTAAAGGTCAAGTACAGCAAAACGTCACAAACCAGCGGCGTCATCAACAACGTCTTCGACGTTTACCCGTGGCTGCAGACCTACCTAGGCGCTTACACCATCGGTGGCGCCGCCAACACGGCCGTCCGTCTGTACCGAGGCTGACATGGGTCTAATCGACACCACCTTTGCCGCCATCCCAACCTCAGTCCTACGGGACTGGGGTCAAAACATCACGTACATCAAAACCGCCACACCCCGCACCTACAACCCCACCACAGGCGTTGTAAACGGAGCAGACACCACCGTAAGCGTTCGGGCAGTAATCTCCCGCGTAAACCCCCGCGAATCCGAGGGTCTGTATCAAACCACCGACCTCAAGGTAACCATCGGCACCGCCGAGCTCGGAACGTACTACCCAACCGAGGCCGACCGCATCCGATACCTCCAAGCTGGCGTCACCCGCGAAGCCAAGATCATCGCCATCACCAGCTACCGGGGCGACAACCCAGTCCTCCACACCCTCATAGCGAGGCCCCAATAATGGCTTTCGGTAAAGCCTTTAAGGGTTTTGTTGATCGGGCTGGGCGCAATCTTTTAGATCTAGACAGACTTGCGGGCACCACTATTGCCAATGGGCAACGTGCTGCAGCTGAGCGCGTTGTACGCGAAATGCAGAAAGACGGCCCCAGCTGGAGCGGCGAATTTTCCAACTCTTGGGAGATTCGTACGGCATCACGTACTTTTCGAGGTACAGGCGCAGCCGGCGAACCTCAACCTATCCGAGCCCCTTCCGTAACAGGGCGAGAAGCTACCGCAGGTCAGATCCTGAAAGACCCGATCCTGACAATATCCAATTTCTCCCCACATGCCCTTGAAGCCATTGACGCCATAGAACACAGCAAAGAGTATTACGCCCGCCGTCTAACACCTACACCTCAAACTGCTCTAGGTTTATCCAAGTGGACAGCTGTCACAGAAGGCCGGGCTAATAGCAGTGCTCGCGGACAAATAGGAGGTGGCGACCCCAACAGCATCTCCAGTCGCACGGCCCCTATGGACTGGTTTGCCACTTATGCCAGTGCCAAACTAGATAGAGCTATCCGTATCGAAATGGATTCTGCGCTACGCCGGAGATTTGGATGAACTACCAAGCAATTCGGGCGGCACTGGAAAACCCGCTACTCACCGCGTTCAACTCACTGGTGCCGGCTGTACCAGTATTTTTCGACAACATCACGGCTGCCCCAGCCAACACCACCACCGAGTACGTCCGCATCAATATCACCTTTGGCATCACAAACGAACCCACACTGACCAGCAGCGTGGACAATGCCCGTGGAGCCCTAATCATCCGCATCTTTACCGAAAAAGGTCAAGGCCCTGCCCGCAATCAAACCCTCCTTACTACCGCCGTCAACGTCCTCGAAAGCTTGAACAACACCGCAAAATCCTCCACTGGCACATTTATGCGGTTGGGTGAAATAAACGGCCCTACATTTTCTGCTGTAGAGACGGCCCCCCATTTTGTGGGACGTATCGACACAAGTTGGGTAGCAACAGTCCTTACCTGAAGAGTGTTGCTATTCTGGTAGAAGCCGGGCAGTGCCCGTTTCACTGTCCATCCACTCGGTAAGTCCTTATGGCAACCACTGTTCTGTCCGGCACGTCCGGTGCTCTGTACTACAAGCCCGCCGGCACCACTGGCGGCTTTGGTGAAGCTGGTGTGAACATCGCCACCGATGTTATCACCGTCGAGCCTTTCCTTAACTTCAAGGTCGGCGATCCCGTTGTATTTAGCATTGTTAACACCCAGACAGGTGGAGCAGGATCTGGCACGTTGCCCGCTCCTATTTCGGGAGCCACCACGTACTTCGTACTCAGCTACACCGCTGCTACCGGCGCCCTCACAGTTTCAACTACAGCCGGCGGCACGATTCTCGCCATCACCGACGACGGCACTCTTGCTGCGCCCAACGAGTTCCAGGTTGCTTACGCGGCTTTTGCTGCTGTAGGCCAAGTCCGCGACTGGAGCTTTGAGATCACCCGCGCCGAAATCGACGTAACCACAATCGGCTCCACCCCCGGTCAGTACGTACCCTTCCGCAACTTCATCGCCGGCTTTGCCGACGGTTCTGGTACGGCCACGGTCTACATGACCAACGAAGACGCCGCACTGTCCAACCGGATGGTCGAAGACGTACTCCAGCGCCAACAGATTGGTGCAGCCTTCAAGCTGTACACCGATCAAGTGTTCGTCAGCGGCACTTTGAACGAGGCCCAAAGTCGTTCAATCGCCTTCGATGCAGTGCTGACCTCGGCCAGCATGAACATCAACCCCGACGACGCACAGTCTGTGACTGTGAACTTCCGCCCGTCTGCAACCCCTACCTTCGACTTCGCCAAGTCCTGATAGCCTCCAAGCTGTCCCCTGTCCGCCCCACTACACAGTGGGGCTTTTTTCATGCTTACTGCGTTACACTAGAACGTAAATCACCAAGGTTTTATGCCCGCCTCAACTCCCACTCGGGCGATTGATCGCCTTCGTAAGGCCGCCAACCTAGAGCCCACCAAAAAGAACGTGGAGCTTTCGGATGGCACCACCTTTGAGATGTGGGTCAGCCCGCTGACAATGGCCGAGCGGGAACGCGCCCAGAAGCAGGCCAAGTCGGACGACGCCAACGCCTTCGCCCTCCAACTGCTGATCGCCAAAGCACTGGACGAAAACGGCAGCAAACTTTTCGCCCCCGGCGAAATCGACGTACTCAAGAACGAAGTCAAGGACAAGGATCTCCAGACCCTAATGCTGGCAATCCTCACCGACGACTCCGAGCCCATCGACCCAAAGCCCTAGCCGCCGAACTCCGCAAAGACAACTGGCTCCTGCTCCAATTTGGCGTCGCCAAGGAGCTGGGCCTAAGTCTTACCGAAGTACGGACCACCATGACCGCCGAAGAACTACTCGGCTGGAGCGCCTACTTCCAGATCCTCAACGAGGACCAACAGAAGGAAATGGACAAAGCCAAACGCCGCCGCTAACCCCGGCGGCTTTTCATTAGGTAGACTAAATTACCGGATCATAGAAGGTGCCGTGGCTGCTTACAGAGCCGATATTGAAATTGGCGTAAGAGGGCAACGAGAGCTGGAACGGCTGCGTTCTGCAATAACACAAACTTCTGAAGCCGCCGAAAGTCTCAACAGAATTAGAGTCAACGGTGGTCGGTTAGCCCAAAGCCTTGAAAATTACAATACACAACTTGAACGTGCCCAGCGAAATTTACAAATAGTTGCCACAGCAAGTCAAGCCGAAAATAAAGCAATTACAGAGTACGTAACCGCTTTAGGCAGTGCTAACGCCGCTCGCGCTCGCCAGAATAATCTTATTGAGGATGAAATTCGCCTTCAACAGACCGCTGCACGGGTTGCACGATTAGCGGCTGCAGGTATCCGCGAAACCAGTGGAACCACCCAACTCGGACCCGGACCTGCATCCCCGGTCGGATCTCTCGTAGGCCAAAAATCTCCTGTAGCAGAAAAAATTAACCAAACACTACAAGCAAGAAAAGACGAAATACAACTACAAGCAGCCCTTTTACGTCTAGAAGAAAAAAGCGCCGCAACATTAAACGAAAAACTAGAACTCCAACAAAGGTTAAACAGAGCGGCACTTGCACAGGGAAAACTAGATGTCGAAACAGTTAGTGCGCAACAGGCTCAAAGGCAACAGTTTCTCGCCGGCACATCTGGTAAAGCTATACAAGGACCGCTCGCCGGACCCGGCGCAATGGGCTTTCCCGTTGCCTTGTCACTTAGTAAAGTAGAACAAGAAGCACTGCAAACAGCAGCTAAAAAGCAAGAAATTCTACAAAGAATGGTGAACACTAGGCAAACCCTAGTGGGCCTTGCCGATAATTTACGCCGAATTGATCAGAATGCTGCTAACCAAATTAAAGTTGCCATTGCTGACGCCGAAAGATTAAACGCAGTAAAGTTAAAGGAACTACAGATTACACAACAAATACGGGCATCTGAGGGAGCGGCAAGTAATGCAGCAAGACAACGCCTGGCTCAAGAAGCTGCGCGTAGGGACAGAATACAGAACGCCGGTTTTGGTATTCAAGGCCCTGCTTTACCTCCGGGAAGAGCAGGCCGCAGCGGCGGCGGTCGCCTCGGTGGTGCTATCAGCGGCTCGATTATCGGTGGTTCATTCCCGTTGCTGTTCGGGCAAGGCGCCGGCGCAGCTGCAGGTGGTGCAATCGGTGGACTTGTTGGTGGCTTAGCTGGACCTGGCGGAAGTTTTGCCGGTTCTCTACTCGGTACATTGCTTGGCGACATTGCCTCACAAGGATCGAAGGTAAAAGATCTTGCTGCCGATATTGGTTTCAGCGCCGATCAAACAGAGCGCCTAAAAAATGCCTTTGCTTTAGCCGGTCAAGAAGCGGATAAATTTGAAGCAGCAACTCAAAACATTAGAGGTTTGGGACTATCTATAGATGACCAAGCCGATGCTATTACACTGGCCGCAAATCTTACTGAAGCTTACGGCGGTAAGATAGATAAAATAGCCGCAGCTTACGCTAATTTTGTTGAAAAAGGTAAAGTAGGTATAGCAGACATAAACAAATTTACATCCGAAGGCATACCTATTTTAGACGAGTTAGAGAAAAAGTACAACACAAATAGAGACGGTATTCTTAAACTAGCCAAAGACGGCGAAATATCTGCTCAAGCTCTTTCTGACGCACTTATTGCCGTAGGTAATAGCTCCGATACAGCCGTAAAGAAAACAGTAACCGGCTGGGACAAAGCGTGGGCAGACATCAAAGCCGGTGGATCTTTGCTAAGTCAAGCCATCGCCGGTTATTTCGGTGCGGTTGTCGGCAGCGCCGGCTCTTCCACAGCCAGCATCGCCCAGTCCTTTGCGTCGATGTTCAAAAGCATCGTACAAAACTCCATTGATGCCACCGCAGCAATGGCTCGTCAGCTTGCCAATTTAGCCAGGTTTTCTGCTAATTTATCCGCCACGGTGGAGTTAGGTGGTTTGAACATTGGCGCCACAGCAAGCAAAAATATCGCTAAAAATGTAGAAACAACAGCCCGTAATTTTGACATTGCTTTACAAAAAATTCAGCTACCTGCACCTGGTAAGGTAGGAGCTATAGCTATCCCAGGTCAAGCCCCTGCTAGCGGTGGTGCAAAAGGTCCAAAGCCTCCTGAAGATCGCACGGCCCAACTACGTGAGGAATTTAATGCAATTGTAGCCATAGGCCAAGCTGAAGACAGAATACGGGATCTGCTGTTTGACGGGCGTGAACTACTCGCGGCTGAAGTCGAACTGCAAAAACAGATTGCAGACATTGAGAGAGATCGCAACAAAGCTCTGCTGAGCGCTAATTACGAAAGCGAGCGCGTAGTAATTACTAAAATAGCCGAAGCCCGTATCGTCGACGCACAGTTAAAGCAGCAAGATAAAATACGCGAAATAAACCAAAAGCGTTTCGAGCAAGAACTACAAGTGCAAGCAGCGGTGCGTAGTTCCGTGCAGGCATTTACAGATATGCGCACCGAGCAAGAATTACAAGTTCAGTATTCAAAAACTTACTACAGACTTTTAACAGAAGGTGTACTGCCTGCCGAAGCAGAACGCATTGCAAACTTCGATAAACTCATAGCAGGTAAACTTAAAGAAAACGAAATAGAAACCGCAATTGTTACAGCTGCTATAGAGAAAGCCAGATTAGACAATTTAGCTACAAAAGACCTAGAAGACCGGCTCAGATTACTAGGTTTAATAAAAGACTCCATTACAGGCGAAGCAGTCACAGGTCCCGGAGTGGCAGCGGTAGAAGCAACGCCTGCCGAAAAAGTAACGGAGAGAATTGGCAAGCTCAAGGAAGAAGTTGCCGAGCTTACCAACATCGGCAACATCGCCATTACGGTAGCCGATGGTATTGGTGTTGCCTTCAGCCAAGCGTTCCAAGGTTTAATTAGTGGCTCGATGTCAGCGGAAGAAGCGCTTGGATCATTCTTCAAGTCAGTTGGCGACATGTTCGTCAGCATGGCCGCCGAGATTATCGCCAAACAGATGACCATGATCATCCTGCAAACCATCTTAAAAGCGTTGGGTGCTGCGGGCGGTGGTGGTGGCGGTGGCGGTATGTCCAGCCAAGGCTATTTCAGCCCCACTACAGGGCTCGGAATGGCTGGGCCTAATTTTGGCCTTGCCAACGGCGGCCCAGCCGCAGGCGGCACACCCTATCTGGTAGGCGAGCGTGGTCCTGAGTTGTTTGTGCCGGGCAGCAACGGAGGCGTGATGTCTAACAATGACCTGCGCTCTGCAATGAACAGCCAAGGCGGCGGCGCTGCTGGCTCACCTGTGCTTAACATGAGCTTTGAAAGCACCACCATCGGCGGCGTGGAATATGTCAGCCGCGATCAACTGGAGCAAGCAATGGCTGAAACCAGGCGCAGTGCATCACGCGATGGCGCCCAACGCGGCATGACGATGACCCTTGACCGCATCCAGAACAGCAGCTCCACCCGCCGGAGGATTGGCGTCTAATGGCTGACTTTCCCGCGCTAACACCAACCGCCCGCAGTTTCCAACTGGGGCAGTACCCGGTCAAGACGTACCGGGCCATGTCGGGCGCCACGCTGCGCCGCAGCTTCGGCAACCGCCCATCTGGCCACACGCTGGATTTACAGTTTGACAATGTGCCCGAGGCCACGGTCAACACGATCATCGACCACTACAACACCCAAGGTGGCGGCACCCTTGGCTTTACCTTGCCTGCAACGGTGTTTGCCGGATACAGCGCTGACTTGCGCAACCGCGCCCAGAACCCCACAGGCATTGAGTGGCTATACGCCGAGCCGCCTAGCGTTAGCAGCGTCTTGCGCGACCGCAGCAGCGTGACGGTCAAGCTGATAGGCGAAATCCGATGACCGAAATCCGCATCGCGCAATATTTCGACCTGACCACTGCCAACGGTGTGCGCCACCGCTACCAAAACTTCTTCGTTCAAGAACCACGCACCTTAGCTGGTGCCCGCTTTGAGTTTGCGCCATTCCGCGCCGAGGGCAGCACCGCCAACCTCAACGGCGACAACGCTCTGGTGCGGGTGCTGTTCCCCAACGTGGAGTATGCCATCCGGCTAGTGGAGCAGGGAGATGGCAACCGCCTTAGCCGCCTGACCATTACCACGCAATGGCTGAACGCCGCCTTGGCGCCATCACGCACCTACGAAGAGCGTTACGTCGGCATTGGCGCCAGCTATTCCGATACTACGATTGAACTGCGCTACCGCACTGCCATGGATTCCGTTGGCGCTGCATTCCCCGCGCAAACCCTCACCCGCAGCCTGGTCGGCCCCCTTCCGCTCAATGCACAACTTGTCCTTCAATGATCTAATTGGTCTTAAACGAGCGTGGGCGGCCAGGCCTGGCGATGGTAGTGGCACGGTTGATTGTTGCTTACTTGCCGCTGAAGTACGCAAAAGACTGGGTTATTATGATTACACTGATGATCTTTTAGCAATCATTGAAGAAAACAATTACACCGACGACACATTCCCCCGTCGTCGCATGGCCGAATGGTTACTGAAGAATGGCGTTAGACTCCGAAGCCCAGAGCTACATGCGGTAGTGTTAATGCCTGGGAATGATGGGGGAGCCATGGGGACGGTGCTAGACGATGGCCACACGCTGTTTATAACTGGCAACGCCGGCGTAGTAAAAGCTCCGATTCCTTTTGATTATGGCCATCACTTCAGGTTGAACAAATGACCCGCAAATTACTGCCATACGAATACGACTTGATCGACGCGCTGGGCGTCAGCAAGAAAGACTATCTTGACTTTGTAGCGCAGCAGCATATCTACGAAGATGTAAAAGAAGGGACTGTCTTGGATGCGCGAAACGACTTCGGCATCGTAGCGTTAGTTCTTACCATCGTCGGCATTTTGTTTCAAGTGGCATCCGTCTTGCTGATGCCCAAGCCAAAGTTGCCAGGGCAGCAGCAAGAGCAGAAAGGCACCGAGCAAACACGCGACCAAGCGTTATCACCACGACTGGGATTTAACGGGTCGCAAGATCTTGCCATCTACGGCGATACGGTGCCACTGGTCTACACCAACACCGCTCAAAACAGCAACGGCGGTGTGCGGCTATCCACGCTGCTGCTGTGGTCCGCAATCTTGAGTTTCGGCAACAACCAATTTATGCGGCTGATGATGACGCTTGGGGCGTCCAACATTGCCCGCATCGACCCCGAACGCACTGCACTGGGACAGTTTCCCGCCAAGGATTTGGTGCTCAGCAATGTCTGGCAGTATTACAACGCTGACGGCCCTACGCGATACAACAATCTCATCCGTGGTGACGCCAACGACCCAACAATCACTACGACGAACGACACCACAGCAAAACTAAACGGCTTGCCTGGTGCTGCTGAAGGCTTCAGCCAAGCATTTTCCCCAACTACGGCTAACACGGTTGGCGTAACCGGCTTTCTTCCGGTTAATGCCGATGTGCTGATCCTCAACGAAGCCGGAAATTCCGTGCGGCGCCGTGTGGATACCTATTTCCAATCACAAAATGGCGATTACTGGCCGGATAGCGACGACCGCCCGGTGGTGCCTGTGGGTAACAGGTGGACGCTGGTAGTCAGCAACACAGCAGAAAGCCTAGGGCCTGGCGACACCCCTGGCATCGCTCGGCAAGATGCATTACGCGCTGCTGCCTCACAGATTGACAACGGCGCCATCTTCAAGGCAGGCTCGGCACTATTCCGAGTGGTGTCCGCGTCTTACGGCGGCAGCACCAACGGCATTGAAGAAGGTGACCTCACGGCGACGCTGGAGTGCATCCGCACCGGCAAGCTCCCCCGAGCGCGTTATGGATTGGGGCATTGGCAGCAAGTAGGCGAGCAAGCCAACGCACTGCGCGCCATTATTAATAATAACAATGGCGAAATTGCTAGACTTCAAAAAGAAAATGCGATTGATCAAGGCGAACTGGCGCGTGGGTACAAAATTGTCTTTGGCAAAGGCGTACAGCGGCCTCACCAACCTTTTACGCAGAAAGAAAAAAACTCTTTACAAAACAATATTGACATTCGCAATAATCAAATCACCACCTTTTTCAATGACACCAACAATGTTCAAAATCAAATCAATAGCCTCGGTTCTGAGGTCGGCACCGAAACATTTCACGTCAAGGGCCTAGCCCGCGTCGAAGAAGCCGCCTACGCCAGCGTCACCAAATGCAACGTCCTTGACATAGCACTTCGTTTTCAGGCATACCGCAGACTAAGCGGCCGCGCCAATGTCTACGGCAAAGATCAAGTCAACTACGGCCACAGCGCCTCCAACAACGGAGTTAAAGCGCGTACCAGCATGTTTGCTCTCTGGTATCGCTTCGATAACAGCGGAGACTACGCTCGGCTGCCTTACATTTTTTGCTGCCGTAATTTCAACGAACAAAGCGTCTTTACCTACATCAAACTTATTTCTCGCAACGCTGGTGCTCGTTTTATCGAAGTCAAGCTTGAAGCAGTAATCGATACCTATGCCGAGATTCGCACCTTTCACACACGCGGTTACTGCTACCTCAACACCACGGCGCCCCTTGTCACACTCGGCCCCGACTTAACCGAGAACGCTGGTCTAGAAGTTTACTTCAACGGTTCCATCTACTTGGATGGCGCCCGTGGTGACTACCCTCCTTTTAACAAGTCTCCGCTTAACACCACCGAATTTGACCTGTTCAATTACGACGCATTTTCGCAAACCACTTTTTCGTTTGATTCCTCTACGGAAGTCCAAATTACTGCTGTTACTGAACAACTCATAGAACCATGGAGCAATTACAGCCCTAACTTGTACCGTGGCTTGTCCACAATGGCCCTACATGTAGTGTCGGGCTCAGGCACGCAAGACCTACGCAGTGTCAGTGCCTATATCACTGAGGGCAAGCGGGTGCGCTTGATGCCTACCAGTTTGGATTACTTCGGCAACGAAGCTACAGGTGCCGCTGATGATTCCGCCATCGCCGCTTTTGCTGCTAGCGCCCCCAGTAACTCGACATCATTCGCTCCCGACATCTTCTTAGACACGGTGCTAGATGACACCAACGGCATCGGCCGCTACGCCAGTCTGCATTCTGTTGACGTAATGCAACTGGCGCAAAGCAAGCGGTACTGCCAGTGCAATCTCCTGTTTATGGATGGCGTGATCGCCGATGGCCGCCCTTGGCGCGAGTTCTGGGCGCAGGTGGCACCGTTCAGCCTGCTGGAACTCGGCAAAATCGGCGGCAAAGAAACCTTGGTGCCGGCACTACCTTATGTCAAATCAACAGGAGCTATTACCCGCGCCATCTCGATTACGGCGTTATTTAACCAGGGCAACATCCTTGATGACAGCTTCAAAGAGGAGTTCATCGACTATGGCGCCAGCGTCCAAGACGTGATCGTCACGCTGATTTACCGCGACGTGGAGCGCAACGGCGTGTTCCCGCGCAACAACAGCGTAGAAATCAAACGCACCGACACCCAAGAAGCCAATGCCATCCGCGAAAGCTTGGACATTTCGCAGTTTGTCACCACCCGCACCCAGGCCATCCTGCTAGGCAAGTATCTGTGTCAGGTGCGCCGTTTCAACCGTCGCGCCATTGAGTTTAAGACCTTCCCGACCGACATCTTCGTAATGCCCGGCAGCTATGTGTACGTCGAAACCAGCAACAATCAATGGGATGGCATCTACACCGGTCGCATCGAGGACGGCGGTGTACTGAATGTGCCAATTGCTAGCAGCATTCCTAACGGCACCTACAACGTACTGACCTACGGCAGCAGCGACGGCACCCGCTCATTCACAGGTATTACAGTCACAGGCGGAGTAGCAGACAGCCTCAGCCCACAGACAGGCCAGTTGTTTGTGCTGGGGCAAGCAGTCCGCAGCAAGCGCGTTTTCCGCGTCACCGAAGTCACCATGGAAGAGGAAGGCGAAACCACCATCCGCGCAGTCGAGCACCCCTGCGACACCAGCGGCAACTCGTTTATTGCGCAAGGCCTTGACGCCTACGTCGCCGGACTATTTACCATAGACGGCGCAGCGGAGTAAACTGACAGCAAAGACTACTGGCGCAACCTAATGGGCTTTTACACCGGACGCAGCGGCAAGCTGTTTCTTTCTTCAATTCTCACTACTGCGCCTAACCCAAGCGAGGCTCAGTCGGTGCTAAAGATTCGTGACTGGTCACTGGAAACCACGCTGGAACTGCTGGAAACCACCACCATCGACACCGCCGTCAAGCGCTACACGCCTGGTATGGTCAGCTCCACAGGCTCGGCCACTGTCATGTACTACCGCGCCGAGGCTGGTGATGTTGGTGTGCAGTTTGATCAACTGCTTAGCAAGGTGATGAAAACCAGCAATGATGGCGTCAGCGAGTCGGATCGCGTCGGCATGGTGCTTCGTGCTGGTGCTCAGACAGGTGCGGGCGTCGACGTTAAGGATGACATTGCGTTCAACGCTTACATCACCAGCGCAGGCATCACGGTTGGCACTGGCGAGTTGACTAGCGTCTCACTGCAATTCACCGTTGATGGGGCCTTCTTGGAGCTGATTGATTCGTGACGTATTTTCTCGGCAATGTAGGCAACGTACGCCTGCGTCGTAACTCCGAAAAAATCTTAAACGTTGTAGTCAAGGACGCAGATACGGTTACAAGCCTTAACCGGATTGGCATTGAAGGTGCTGTTGAAAATTTACTGACAGGTGACAAAGTAACAATATCAACAGACGATGCGCGAGGCATAGCTTTTTTTCCTGTTAATTCATGGGTAGATGGCGAAGGTGTTTCCCATCGCAGCTTTAGCCAATTTATCAACGTCAACGCCGCTGGCGGCATTAGGTTTTTCCCTACTTTTCAGGCAGCAGTTAACAACGTCAGGGCGCAAGAATACACCATACAAAACTTTGGTGGCGGCCCTTTACCTCTGCAGATACAAGTTCGTGACATCAGCGCCAACGTGTTAGGCGATGTCACTTCTTATGAGTTCAATACCGACCGCGAAGCGCTAGACACCACAGTGCTGAGCGACAAGTTCAAGCGCATGTACAGCGCTGGCTTGATTAGCGGCTCCGGCAAGATTGATTGCATCTTCAACAACCAAACATCGGGCGTCAAAGAAACCCCGTTGCTGGCATTGCAACTGATTAACCGCGTTGACATCGGCAGCGAATTTGACTGCCTGTTGTCCATTACTGACAGCGATAATGACCCTAGCCAGTTAGATATATTTTACGAGTTCACCGCAATGGTAACTCGTTCAGGATTGCAAGTATCAGCGTCGGAGCTAATTACTTGCAGTATTGATTTCGTCACTACTGGCGAAATTAAACTACTGGTTGGGCGCCCATCAGGTTACGTCCTCAAAGAAGACGATGACCGCATCGCGCTCAACCAAGACAACCTTGCCTTCCTGCTGACGGAAGTTGAGGACTAAACTAATCCCATAAGGTAACTCGACCATGGCCGACCAACGCATTTCGCAGCTCACGAAGCTTGCTCAGGGTGATGTCGCCGCCAATGACGTGCTGGCGATTGTTGACGTTGGTGCCAGTACCACCAAAAAAGTAGAAGCCAAAGACCTGTTTCAAGCTGGCGCCAATCTGGCCGACAGCGCCAGCATCGACCTGATCAAGCTGAACCAGTCCAGCACCACCAAGCTGGGCACCACGGCGCTAGCTGACGACGCCGTTACAGCAGCAAAACTGGCAGACGACAGCAGCATTGCATACGACTCGGTAGCACCCAGCACCAATAACTTTGAAGGGCGCGGCTACGTCAACAGCACTAGCAAAAATCTGCAGGTATGGGACGGCAGCGCCTTCCAGCAAGTGGTGGCACCTACCACTGGCATCGGCGACCTGCAGGTGACGACAGGCAAGCTGGCCAACAACGCCGTCACCACAGCCAAGGTAGATGCCGCTGGACTAGCAGCCGCAGCACTGGCGACTGATTCCGTTACCACCATCAAAATCCAAGACCTAGCCGTTACTACTGGCAAACTGGCGGCGCTGTCCGTCACTACCGCCAAGATTGCTGCTGATGCCGTCACAGCAGATGAACTGGCAAGCAACGCGGTCGTCACGGCATCCATCGTTGACGCCAATGTCACGGAAGCAAAGCTAGCAGCCGGCGCAGTCACGGAGGCAAAGATCGGCGCCGCCGCTGTAACCGTTGCCAAAGTTGCCGACGCCAGCCTTACCTACGCCAAGCTGAACCTCGCTGACGCAAGTGTCCCTGGCGCCAAGCTTGTTTCCAACAGCGTCACCAGTACGCAACTGGCCGTCGATGCGGTCACCACTGGCGCAATTACTGCGCTAAATGTCACTACAGCAAAACTAGCTGATGGCGCCGTCACCGCTGCCAAGCTTGGTGCATTAGCCGTCACAACAGCCAAGATTGCCGCTGATGCTGTTACAGCCGCCGAACTAGCAAATGATGCCGTTGATACTGCCGCTATTGTCAACGCTGCTGTCACGGAAGCAAAGCTAGCAGCCGGCGCAGTCACGGAAGCCAAGATTGCCACCAGTGCAGTAACGGTTGGCAAGATTGCCGACACGCAAATCACCTACGCCAAACTCAATTTGGCGGATGGCAGCGTCCCTGGCGCCAAGCTTGTTTCCAACAGCGTAACCAGCACCCAACTGGCTGTGAACGCTGTCACCACCGGTGCATTGACGGACTTGAATGTCACCACCGGCAAACTGGCTGACTCTGCTGTTACAAACGCCAAGCTAGCCACTGGCGCTATTACCACCGCCAAGATTGATGCGGCCGGCCTCGGTGAAGCAGCCATCGCGACTAGCGCCGTCACCACCAGCAAGGTGCTTGATGGCGCTATCACCGCCGCCAAGCTTGCTGCCGACAGCACCACCATTGTGCAGGCTGGCACTCCCGTGGGCAGCGGCGCATATGAAGGCCAGCTTTGGTTTGACACCAACACCAGCGTCAAATACGTCTGGAACGGCAGCGCTTGGATTCGGCAAGCTGCTCTTAATAGCATCAACTTCAGCGACACCACACCGCTGAACTTTGCAGTCGTCTACCCCGACAACCACACCGCTAATATCACAACCACGCTTGACACCCAAGATGCAAACGCGGTTTTCGCAGGCCCCACCAGTGGCGCTGATGCCGCACCTACATTCCGCGCATTAACACCTGCAGACCTACCGAACGCTACAGCAAGCACCAAGGGCATTGTGCAGCCGGGTACAGGTCTTGCTGTTAATGCTGGCGTCTTGAACCACAGCAACAGCGTTGCCCCCGGCACTTACACCCGATTGGTGGTGGACGCACAAGGCCACATCAGCCAAGGCCAGCTACTGGAAGCCTCGGACATTCCCAACTTAGATGCTGCCAAGATCACCACAGGCGAACTGTCCACGGCTCGCATTGCTGACGCCGCCATCACAATTGACAAGCTAGCTAATTACTCAACGGCATCAATAGGAACGGAGTTCCCAGAAGCAACATTTACAGGGCAATTGCACCTGAACTCGCTAGACCGTTCATTCTACATGTGGGACGGCAACGTCTATGTGCCAATTGGTATTTCGGCAGGGCAAATTGTTTTAGCCGGCACGTTTGATGCCAGCAGTCCATCCGGCGTTGGCAAGGTGCAAAGCCTTACGCCTGAAGGCGTTGCTGCTGGCTTTGTAGTTAACAGCGCATTGCCTGTACCAACGCTAAACAACAGCAAGCATTACTTTGTCGTCAGCGAAGGCGGCACAATCACCTCCGGCAATGCACCTGCTGGGGCATTAGCTCCACCTGACTTGCTGCTGTCGGTGTATAGCACCACTCTCCCGCAATGGGTAGAAATCGACGTATCAGCAGGCGCTGGCGCTATTGCCGCAGCCAATGTCAGCTTTGTGCCGGCTGGTGATATTGCAGCCAGTAATGTTCAAACTGCAATCGAAGAAGTCAGCACTGAATGCCGTAACGCTACCAACATAACCAGCGGCACGCTAGCTGTAGCGCGAGGTGGCACCAACGTAGCCAGCTACACCAAAGGCGACCTGCTAGCTGCAAGCGCAGCGACAACGCTCACCAAGCTGCCGGTTGGCACAAACGGCCAGGTACTACGCGCCAATAGCGCGACTGCTACTGGCTTGGAATATGGCGCTGATTTTGTTGGCACTGTCACCACTGTCACCAGCAGCACTACTGCACTAACTGTTGCTAATCCCACTACTACGCCAGCATTAACTGTTCGCGCTGCCACTACCAGCGTTGATGGCATTGTCCAATTAAGCGACAGCACAAACACCACCAGCTCAGTACTGGCTGCCACGCCTACTGCCGTCAAGAGCGCCTACGACTTGGCTGCGCTGGCGCTACCTAAGGCTGGTGGCACTGTCACTGGCGAGCTACTGATCGGCAGTGCAGGCACCTTGGTGTTTGAAGGCAGCACCGACGATGGCAATGAAATAACGCTGGCAGTTGCCGATCCAACGGCTGATCGCACTATCACGCTGCCAAACCAAACCGGCACGGTACTGGTCAGCGGTAACGCCAGCATTATAAACGCTGATGTCAACGCATCTGCCGCCATTGCCGGCACCAAGATCAGCCCTGACTTTGGCAGCCAAACAGTCGCCACAACGGGCATCTTCAGCCACGCCCTCGGCAGCGTTAGCGCACCAACCATCACCTTCACAGGCGATGCCAACACCGGCATCTACAGCCCTGGTGCAGACACGCTGGCATTTGTTGAAGGTGGTGTCGAGGCTATGCGCATCGACAGCTCTGGCAACGTGGGGATTGGTACTACCAGCCCTAATACTCGTTTAGAGGTTATAGGAGAAATCAGAGGTGTTGACGGTAGTTTTGCTTTACTCGCTTCAAATGGCTCTGGAACTGGACAGACAAGCATCGGTCTACGCAGAGAAGGTGCTCCTACTGATCAAAAAACATGGGAATTTTTTAGCGGGGCAAGCGGAGAATTTAAACTTCGCACAATTAACGATACATACACGGCTGGTCAAGACGTTTTTGGTGTTGACCGTGGAACAGGTGTTGGCGTTGCTAGTGTTCAGTTACACACCAACGGATCTGAACGCCTCCGCATCGACAGCTCTGGCAGGCTCGGGATTGGCACCTCAGCTCCAGTAACAAGCCTAGAGGTTAGTTTGCCATCAGCAAGCGCGACAATTGGCAACATTCGTATTACGCCTAGCACCGCTGGCCAAGCCCGCTACTACTTGTACAACGGAGGGTCAGTTGCCGAATGGTTATTTGGTCAAAAAACTAGCACCGATCATAAATTCAAAATTTCAACATCAGTTGCGGGCAGCGAAACCGACGTTTTTACCATAGACACCAACGGCAACGTAGGGATTGGCACTACTAGTCCTGAGTTCAAACTAGTTGCTAATGGAACCATCAAAGGTGTTGCTAGTACTTATGCACTACTTGCTTCAAACGGATCTGGTAGTGGGCAGACAAGCATAGGTTTAGTCAGGGAAGGAGGTACTGCTGATGAAAAATATTGGGAAATTCATAATGGTGCATCGGGTGAATTGAAAATTAGGGCAATTAATGATACATACACGAGCGCTCAAGATGCACTGATGATTGGCCGTGGATCAGGCGCTACTGTTAGTAACTTTCAAATACATACCAACGGATCTGAACGCGCCCGCATCGACTCCGTAGGCAGGTTCGGGATTGGGACTAGTAGTCCTAACTACACACTAGATCTTAACAGTGGAGCAGCAACTCCCGCACAGATTAGTACAATAGTAAACTGGAATTTCCCCGGTTTTATATTGCGGCGCAACGCTTCAAATGTATCAACAGCAAAAATGCTGAGCATGATACTGCAAGGTGATACGGATAGCGACACTACTCTTACCAACCACCTTAATATCTGGGGCACTTATAGCGCAGCTCCAACTACCGGTTCAACAACTGCTGGACTTAGCGGTGTCATGAACCTTGGAGCGCCGTCTGGTATTGCGCTGCACGTTAATGGCTCCGAACGCGGGCGCGTTGATAGCTCGGGCAGGCTGCTGGTTGGCGCGTCTAGTTTTCGTCAAGTGGGCACTATATTCAGCCCATCAACAAACATACAAGTTGAAGGAAGTGGCGATGGCTTCTATCAGGTGCTCACTGGAGTTGCAAACCGAAACGACGCAAACGGCCCGGTCATAGGACTTGGCAAATCACGCGGTGTAGCGAACGGATCCAGTGCGCTTGTGCAATCCGGAGATTCTCTAGGTGACATAATCTTCGCTGGTGCCGATGGGGTTGATCTATCTACTATCGCTTGTAGCATCGGTGCTTATGTAGACGGCGCCCCCGGCACCGACGACATGCCAGGCAGATTGGTGTTTAGCACCACCGCTGATGGAGCGAGCAGCCCTACGGAGCGGATGCGGATTACGCAAGCAGGTAACGTTGGGATTGGGGCCTCTGGTCCAGGTACAAGCCTAGATGTTCAAAAGCCATCAGCAAGCGCAACAATTGGCAACATTCGGGTTGCGCCAACCAGCACTGGCCAGGCCCGCTATCACCTCTTCAACGGCGGCGCCATTGCCGAGTGGTTGTTCGGCCAAAAAACCAGCACCGATCACGACTTCAAGCTAAGTAAGTCAGTTGCAGGTAGCGAGGCAGATTACGTTGCAATTAAAACTTCTGGGATCATTAACATTGCCGTCCCCCCTACTTATGCTGACAATGCTGCCGCAACGTCTGGCGGATTGGTTGCTGGCGACATTTATCGTAAGTCTGACGGCACGCTGATGATTCGCTATTAAAGGCGGGCAACCGGCCTGTACAACTGGTTGTAAACTGACTACAGTCCTGCAAAACACTTCAAACCATGGCTACTGCTACACCTGTGACCGTCACCACCTGGGGCATCGCCCAAATGGAGCGCAATACTGCTGACGGGATTGTGTTCACGGTCCATTACACCGTGGCCGCAAGCGACGGCACCTACGCCAGCTCTGCCTACGGCTCTATCGGCTTGGAGCAGCCCGAAGGTGAGGTCATCCCTTACGCTGACCTCACTCCCGAGATCGTCATCGGCTGGGTGCAGGACAAGCTTGGTGGCGCCGAGAAGGTCACCGAGATTGAAGCTGCCCTACAAGCGCAGATTGACCAGCAGCGCACACCCACTACTGCTCAGGGTATGCCGTGGTCGTAAAAGCCAAAGCCGGCACTGCCTCACTGCAGCACCAGCCGGGTAAACCCAAGGGGACCCGGCAAGGCAATGGCGCTCGTAGCAAGCCCAACCATGGCCGCAAACTACGGCGCGGCCAAGGTAAGTAGGTAGACTGGCACCATGGCCATCTCACCCGGCATCTACAATATCAGCCTGCAACGCCGGGCGGACTACAGCATCACGCTGCAGTTCAAAGACAGCACTGGCGCAGCAATCAACTTAACCGGCTGGATCGTCGCCGCACAAGCCTGGAACCAAGCCCGCACGACGAAATACGCCGATTTCACGGTTACCTACACAAACCGCGCGACTGGCACCATCGCCATCGCTCTGACAGACGAACAAACAACTACATTTCCCGACGAAGCATATTACGACGTACTGTTAACCAACCCTTCCGGCCTAAAAGAGTATTACCTCGAAGGCACTATCTATGTGTCCGAGGGTTACACTGCATGACTACCGTAAACGTCAGCGCCGTAACCAACACTGTCACCGTTACTGAAAACGGCAGCAGCACGATTGTCACGGTTCCTGTTACTAGCACTGTTACAGCAGTTACTCAAGGTCCGCAAGGGCCGGCAGGTGGAGCTGCGTTTGTTTTTGAGCAGGCTTCACCCGCAACTACATGGACTATCAACCATAACCTTGGCTATAGGCCATCAGTTGAGCTGCTTGATGCTGGTAGTCAGGAAATTGACGGAGATGTGACGCATCCATCGGTCAACCAAACTGTTGTTACACTGAATCCAGCGTCCGCTGGGCTAGCCCGTCTGATCTGACATGGCACGGAAGTTTTTTACCGACCTAGACCTGCAAAGCACGTCAAAGGTCATCAATGTTCCATCACCAAGCGCATCGGGTGATGCTGTATCCAAGTCCTATGTGGACTCGCTAGTAGAAGGCTTGGCGTGGAAAGACAGTTGCCGTGTTTCCACCCAGTCAAACCTCAACCTGAGCAGCCCTGGCGCCACTATTGATGGCATCACGATGGCCAGCCAAGATCGGGTGCTGGTGCGAGCGCAATCCACCGCATCCGAAAATGGCATCTACGTCTGGAACGGTGCTAGCACCGCCATGACCCGCTCGCTAGATGCAAGCACTTTTGCCGAGCTGGAACAAGCCGTCACCACCGTCGAGGAAGGCACCAGCGCTGCTACGACATGGCGCCAAGATCAAATCAACGGCACCATCGGCAGCAGCTCGATCAGCTGGGTTGCTTTTGGAACTGCAGCACCCGCCGCCAGCGAGAGCACCGCAGGCATCGCTGAACTGGCAACGCAAGCCGAAACCGACACCGGCACCGACGACGCTCGCATCGTCACCCCACTCAAGTTGGCCAACTGGTCCGGTCGTCTGCGTAAAGTATCCAGCAACGTTGGTGACGGCAGCGCCACCAGTTATACCGTGACCCACAACCTGAATACAAGAGACGTGATTGTGCGGGTATTCCCTAACTCAGGCGACTACGACGACGTGGAAGTGGATGTACAGCGCACGGGCGTAAACACTGTGGCAGTGGTGTTTGCCACTGCTCCTGCGTCTAACGCCTACCGCGTAGTGGTGATTGGCTGATGAGCCGTAACTTTCTCACGCCCATTGCTCTCCCTGCTGGCACGACGTCAAACGCGCCGCTGCAATTGCAGTCAGGTGCCAACCTAACAACAGCAGCTGCCGGCGCTGTTGAATTTGACGGCAAAACTATCTACACAACTCCAAACGCGACATCTGGTAGAAGTATTTCGCCTTCTACGCTACTTTATCGACTAAACAGTGACAAGGTAGGGATTAACACATCTGCCACACAATCATTGTTTGGCGTTGGGCTTTCGCTTCCAGCTAGCACGGTATATGTTTTTGAGTCTGGATTTACTTTGCAAAAAACCGCAGGCACAACTAGCCATACTATTGATATCTCATTTGCGACTACCGCAGGGCTAAACAATATCAGATACCAAGGAACTGTCAGCACATATTTAACCCCCTCGACGACAGGGTTAAGTGCAAGCACAAGTAACTTTTGGAGTACAAGTGTTGGTGCCTTGACAATTACCTCACCCGCGACCACCACGCTTGGAGTACTGCATTCAGTCACACTAAAAGGCACATTTTCAACCAATGCCGCCACAACGCTGACGCCTTCTTACTCGGGCAGTTCCGCTCCAGGTGGTGCCTACAGCACAAAAACTGGCTCGTACTTCTTGCTTTGGCCTATCGGCGCCGCTGGCGCCAACACTTCTGTTGGCTCTTGGTCTTAACGGCTAGCATGACACCATGATCGAGGTCATTGCTGCGATTGCTGGAGCCTCGATCTCCGTCGCCGCCATGGGCGCCATGGGCTTCGGCAAGCGCAACGATGAAGCGCGTGATGCTGTCATCCGCCTTACCTCAGCAGTGGAGCACATTGCCTTACAGCTAGAAGCAATGCACATCGACATAAAGGATGACCGCCGCGAAACCTATACCCGCCTTAACGCAGTCGAGCAGCGCGTCAGCAAGCTTGAAGCCCGTCCCTAAATGTCTTCCCTTCTCTCAACCGAAGACCTAGGCCAAGGTTTCACCCTTGACCAACTGGAATCCCCCGAAGGCAACATCTACTACCGCATTTGCACCTGCGGAACCTGTAGATATGCTGAAGACCACTACATCTGCATGATGTACGCCGAAGCCATGGGCTGGCTCCCCCCGCGCCTTTCAGCTACTGGCTCGTCCACCACCTAACCGCATCCTCTAAGTGGGGCTCCCAAAAATCCTGCTGCCTAAACCATAGAGCCCACTCACTGGAACTTTTCTTACTGTTACACGAAAAACAGCAAGCAACCAAGTTTGCCACTACTGTTTCGCCTCCTTTCACCTTCGGGCGTACGTGATCCAGAGTGCCCGACTTTCCTAAAATTTCGCGGCAGTAAGCGCACTTGTAGTCCCAGCCTTTGAGAATCTGCTCTCTAAAACGGGCCTTAGCCTCCTTTTTACGCAGAAATCCATGTTGCTCGTCGATGTAATCCACACCGAACAGCGAATACCTGAAGGGTAGCAAGCACACCAGCGCCCGCAGCCCAAAAACCCTACCAACAGCTACACTTACACAGAAAGCTCTACTTCATATGGACTTTTTCCAGCACCCCGCTTTCTGGATCTGCGTTGCCGCTGCCAGCGAGCTGATCGCGTTGTCCCCCCTTAAGGACAACAGCATCATCCAACTACTGTTTCATGTTCTCCGCGCCATCCAAGGAAAAAAGCGCTAGGCAAAACCTGGCGCCAAGCCGCCCGAGAATGGTGGTTTGAGCTGACACTACCCGCCAAGCTGGACCAAGCGGAAGCGGACTGGCACGCCAGCCAACCAGAGATGACCCCACCTCCCACCGTCGTCCACCATCCGGTGGACCTGGAGCAGCAAACCGGCGAATCCGTCAAACTCGGCGGCCCCATGTCCATCCATGCCCCCTGGCGCCGTGACTAATCCCAGCTCCATCCGCCTCCTGGACTTGTGCAGGTTCTACCGGGCGTTGCCGCATCAGATGGCTGCGATCCAAGAACTGGAGGCAGCCATCAACAAAGCCAATCCCCACATTTTGGGCCGCACTCAAAGCTGGTTCACAACCTGGAGTCAAAGCGGCAAAATCCTTGAAACCACCAACGACTGGAACGGCATAACCAAGGCAGCCCGCATTGCGGGAGCCAAATTTCCCGAATTGGTAGGAGCCCAATGGGCACTGGAATCAAACCACGGCAAAGCAGTTTCGGCCCGCAACAACTTTTTCGGCTTAAAGGGTGAAGGCAACGCAGCCCTGACCCAAGAATTCATCAATAACCAGTGGATAACAATAAACGACCAGTTTATCAACTTTCCCGACATCCAAACCTGCATTAACTACCTAGTAGATCGCTGGTACAAAAACTACAAAACCTACCAAGGCTGCAACACCGCAACGGACCGTAACAAAGCAGCCCGTATGCTGCAAGACCAGGGGTACGCCACTGACCCCAACTACGCCAGCAAGCTGGTAAAACTCATGGACCAACACGCTCCCGTAATGGAGTCTGCTGGTACGCATCTACTAAAAGTTGTCTACGAGTCTCAGCTGGACAACAAATCCGGCCAAGGCTACCGAGAATGTTTTAGCACCAGTTGCGCGATGGTAGCCCGCTACTGGGGAAAGATTGGCAACGACGACGCCTACAACCTAGTACGGCGAAAGTACGGCGATAGCACAGACGCCCACGCGCAAGTCAACACGCTACGCGAACTTGGCCTGAAGGCCACCTTTATCCAAGAAGGAACGGCCACTGCGTTAGAAAATGAAATCCGTAATGGCTACCCTGCGCCGGTTGGCTGGCTCCACCGAGGGCTTGTATCTGCTCCGAGTGGTTCTGGTCACTGGAGTGTGGTTACCGGATTCACGTCAACCCACTTCATCCACAACGACCCCAACGGACAAGCCGACCTCGTAAAAGGTGGCTACGTGAACAACACAGGCGGCGCAAACGTCGCATACTCCAAAAAGAACTGGCTACCGCGCTGGCTTATCGACGGTTCCGACTCCGGCTGGTTCCTACAAATTCGCCCTTCTTAACATGCACCAAAACAAACTGGAACCCCGCCTGGAGCACCAGCTAACCCAGCACGCACAAGACAAGCACCTGGAGCAACTGCACTCCTGCGGCCACTTCGACAAACTCCTCGAATCCGCCAAACTGCTAAACCAGCTCTACTACTTGGAGCGCATCAAAAGCAGCTGGGCAATCCGGGAAGCCAGCAACAACCTAAGTACCTTGTACGGCTACGACCGCGATTCCTGCTGAGCAGCTACGCGACTGCGCTTGTAACGCAAATTTTGCATGACGGAACCACTGGTGTAAGACCTTGCCAGTAAAGGTTTGGCTGCCTCCGGAGGTACATGGACAACGGAATCGGGGTACAACCGCCGTACCAATTCAGCTGCCTTTTCCGCTGTCTGCCCCTGGAACGCCTTACGTAAAGGCGCCTTGCCGGGTAGCTGCACCTCCAGTTCAAACCACGGATCAGGCATCTTTCTGTGCGGCTGCCCATGACTTCGGGTAGTTCGGCTCTTCCACTACCTGGATCATGGACGGGCGCTTCGTAGTCTCTTGCACAAATCGCGCAGCCTTTACAGCCCGCTCGTACACAGACCACGAACCAGCATCTTCCTTTTCCTTGGTAAACCAGACGTGACGTGTATCCGCCTGGTACGCGGCAACATAAAAGTCCCCGCTCAAAACAACATAACGAGTCATAGCTCCTGAACTACGGGGCTGTGTAACAGTAGACGATTATTGGTTACTGCACCAGACTTGTTACGGATTGCAACCGAGTCTTATGTGTTTCACTCTTCTTGCTGCCTGGATCGCTGTCTTCCCTCAACCCGCCTTTTCACCGAATCCGCCCACGCAGCTTGATCTGCCGCCGCAGCCGCTTTGTAGTCAGACACAGGAAATGCCTTTTCCAACGCTGCGTACACCATCTCCCGCATCAATGCCGTGGGGCGCTTGCCTTCTTGCGTAGCCAGCTGCTCCAGTAGCCCGTACCTGTTTTTGTCTAACAGCAACTGGCAGTAGAACTTTTGTCCGTGACGAAGAGGCATTACAGTGGCGGTCTACTCTGCTACAGAATAGCAGGAACTCCCGGACTGCTACCAACGAGCCGGGCTGTCCACTTGCTTTGTCCACGCCTGGGACTGCGCCTTCCTGGCTCCGGTGCGCTGCTTGCTGCACCCCCGTCTTACCTCGTGCGCCCACTCCAAAAACATAGCTGCACGCTGCAAATCCCCCGTAGTTGCCCGGCGGACAGCAGCGTACAGCCGCTCTAAAACAATCTCCCTACCAGTCTTCGCCATCCCTGTAGTTTGGCACCACAGCAATTTTTACGATATTCCGGTCGGGGAATAGGTCTTTAGCTGCCCGATGCGCCATGAACGCATCTTCTGCCTCTACCTCCAGGGTGTGGAGCGTTGCTCCGATAGTCCGCATCTGTACGGCGTATGTACGTACACCTCTGGTAATCATTTGGCCTCCAGCCACGAATCACCGACGTGCGCCTCCGCCAAGGGTGGTACGTCCGCAAGCCACTCCGCTTCCGCGTCCTGCATCACGGCGGCAAGCTGCAGTGCCCACACCTCCGCATCCTCTTCGCGCACCAGCAAGATTACCTCGTCATGTACTACACCCGCCAGCTGCACCCGCTCTTCCCCATCCGCCTTAAGTAAAGGCCACAGCAGCCCCAAAGTGCGTTTAAGCACAGCCGCACCAGCTCCCTGTATGGGTGTGTTGCAGCGCGTAGTCAGTTTGTTGTGGTTGCCCGGAAGAAACCTCCGCAACCCGGAATTACGAATGCGGATAGCGGCATTCGATGAAGCAGCATCAGATGCCTGAGCATTCTTGCGTTGCCACCGGCTGATTCCGCTATACACGGCATGGAACTTTTCGCGGATCTCCGCAGCTTCAGCAAGATCCATTTGTACCCCCATTCCTGCTGCATAGTTGCGTAGTCCTCGGGCTCCCGATCCATACAGCAAACCGAAGTTCGCAGATTTTGAAACCTGCCTTTGTGCTTTTGTAACTTCATTTTCAGGAACGCCGTAAATTTGCATCGCAGTAACAGTGTGCAAGTCCAGTCCATCCTGGAATGCGCGAATCATCAGAGAGTCTTCTGCCTCAGCTGCAGCAAGCCGCAACTCCATTTGGGCGTAATCCGCCACTACCAGTTTCCACCCGCTGGGAGCTTTGACACACTCTCTAAACCTCGCATCCCTAGGGATTTGCTGAAGGTTGGGACTCATACAAGACATACGCCCAGTGTCCGCCCCCAACTGCATATAACTGGCGCGAATAAATCCATCCTGGTGCATGTGTTTAATCAATGCTTCCACCATTTGCCTGCGTTTTTCCACCCGCTTCCAAGCCAGGTAACCGGCGACTACTTGGTGGTCCCCGATGTACTCACGTAGCGCTTGCCGACTGGCACTCGGCTTGCCATTGGCATCCACCGGCTGCTCTCCCAACAGTGTTGTAAACACACTCAGCAGTTGCCTGGGGCTGTTGAGATTAAAACCGGCTTCCTGCTTATCCCCACCTCGAATAGTGCCGATGGCTTTCGCCCGGGTATTGATGCTGCCGTCCGCATCCCTAGGTAGCTTGGAACCCTCAGGCAAAGCCTCGTCCAGTGCCAGTAGAAACTCCCCACCCAGACGCTCATGATCCTTCGCCAGATCCGCGTGGAGCGTTTCTAGTGACGTGCGATCAAACGGCAGGCCGGTTCGCCAAAGCTGCGCCATCGCAGGCAAAGCCTTGCACTCCAGAAACCAAGCCCGATGCAGATTCGCCTCTGCCATCCGTGCATTGATTGGCCCATCAAGATCAACCAGCACCTGCACGTCCATTGCGGCATAGGCCAACTGCTCAGGAGTCAGATCCCCGCTCCAGTCGCTGCGCTGTTCTTCCTTAGACAACTCCTGCTTTAGGTAACGCCATACCACATGCTGCAGACCATGCTTTACGTGGGGCATCCCATTGGTAAGGATGCGGCTAGCCAGCATGGTGCAGAGCACGTCCCCCTCGGGATACAGCTCATGCTGCTGCAGCCAACCCAAGTCAAACACTGCGTTGTGGGCAACCCAGTAGTGCTTCCTGCCGAAAAACTCTTCTAGATCAACCCAGTGGTCATCGGTAAGATCCCAGCAATCAATGACCACGGGTAGCCGATCCACTGCCGCAAACTGCAGCAAACGCAAGCCCCCAAAAACGGGCTGGAGCCCTGTAGTCTCGCAGTCAAAAGCAATGGTGGTGGCATTGGCCAGCGTGTGTAGATGCTCGATGCCGTACAAATAGTTGGTTGACATCAGTTGTGCATTGCCATGTGTTGGGCGTGAGCAGCGCTATGCATTTCCTGCATAGTCATGGGGGGCTCCCCGCCGGGATACAGGTCTTCGTCGGACGGCTGCCAGTCAAGCGCAGCTTCCACCTCATCCATTGCAGGAATCAGATGCTCTTCAATCGCTGCGAGAGTGGCAAAGTCAAGGTGAGCATCCATCATGTGACGCTTGCCTTCACGAATAAGCAGCTCGTCCAGCTGCTTGCGAAAGTCGCGGAGAAGAGTGGAAAAAACAGAAAAGTCGGACATGGTGCCTGGTGTGGGCGACAACTTGGTTACTGTAGTACACGGGCTGGCTGCCCCACCGTACGGACTACATACTCTGAAACAACTGCATAGGGTCATTTCGCCTTGATGTAGGCCGCGCATGAGGCGGCAAAGAAGCCACCAGCCTCTGGGATGCCCATGGTGCATGATCGTACGCTGCACCAGTGAACGCACATACCACAGTGGGAGCGGTGTGGAGCGCCCATGGTGTCAATCCAGTGCGGCAGCGGCGTGTTTTCGATCTCTTCTGCCGTAGGGGGCGAAAGCCACTTCCAGTTCTTGTAGATCACTGCATTGCGAAGCGTTTGCGTGGCGATACCCCAGTGCCTGGCGCATAGCGGCAAGGTGCCAACCGGACCTTTCATCACATAGATGCGGGCCTGATGGACCTGCTCAGCGGTGAGCTGGGCTCTGTAGTGGTTTTCACCTCGGTCTGTAGCAGTTCTCATGGGTGGGCTTAGGGGTGACTACGCCAGGTGTAAGAGGCGCTGGTTTTGGTGGGGTGGTCGAGGGCGTCGTGGATGCACTTGGGGGTGACATAGACGGCGCGGGCGGCTGCGCTGATGGAGGGGTAGGTGGTGCCGGTCTCGACGCAGAGGACGGGGCGGCGCTGCTGGTGCTTAGGTAGCTCCAAGGCGGCGATCTTGGCGGCGAGCTTGGCATCGTCAAACAGCTGGGTGAGATTGGAGACGGGTAGGCCGCCGAAAAAGTGGGGGTGGCTGGCGGCGAGGTGGCGAAGGTCGCACCGCCTGAAGTAGTAGCGATGGCCCTGGGTTTCGCCGAAGCGCTTGCCGGGCAGCAGGCCGGTGCGCATCAGGGTCTGCACAGCCTCGTAGCTGATCTCCATGAGCTGGCAGATCAAGCCGGCGTTGATCCAGCGGCCTATGGCGGCGCGCTGCAGGCCGAGGTCGTTGCACTTACGGCGTAAAGCCGTACCGGTCCGCTGAGGGTAACCATGCTGGCGGACGGTGTTCCAGTAGATCTGGGGCAGCGCAGGCCATGGCACGTCGCCAGCCAGCAGGTAAAGGATGTCAAGTTCCTCGGCGCTCCAAACTTTTCCGCCCATTAGTGGTTCCAATGCCGGATCACGCCGGCAACGATAAAGGTGTTGGTTAGCAGGTAGCTGCTGAGGATGGCAAGGCGCACCATGGCGATGCGATCAGCGATGCGTGGATCAGGGTGACCCTTCTCGCCGAGTGCTTTGGCCAGGATGCGCCAGTAGGTCACTGGCCCTCCAGCTCGGCGGCGATGGCGGGTGTGCCCCATCGGGCAAGGACGGCGCGGGCGTAGTAAATAGCGTCAGTCGGGTAACAGTTGGCGCGAAAGTCATCGTTGCCTACTGACCACAGCTCATCATCAGTCGGCGCCACTGGCTCCGGCTCGGGCTGGGCTAGGGCGGCGTGGGCGCGGTCAAAAATCTCGCGGCACTTCCACATGTCTTGCTGTTGGTAATGACCGCATTTAACGCCTCCGACAAGAGAGCCAATGGCGTCAACCAGCTCAGCGCACAGGGCTTTGTAGTCGGGGTTAGTCATCGAGGGCCTCCAGTGCTTGGCGGATGGTGTCAAGGTCTTGGTGTTGCTCGCGGGTGTCATTGGCCCCAGTTGCAACAGCGTGTAACGCAGTTAATGCCTGCTCCTTCAAGGTCGGCGGCTTGGGGCGTCTGGCGGCGCGAAGTTCCCTGCTCTTGATTCCCGACCACTTCCAATCCACCCACTTACAACACGCCTTTAGCTCCTGGTCGGCACCCCATTGGGCGGCCTTGGTGGCGATGTACGACTGGATAAAGCAACCGTTAATTGTTGGCCTTTCCAAGAACTGCTCTTCCCACTGCTGCACCAGCTCAGGTGGTGGGGTGATTGGGTGCTTAGTCATTGGCGTGTTTCCATTCGGTTTGAGGCATGGCGCGGCGCAGGAAGTTCACAAGTAGGTGGTGGCACTCACCAGCATCTTCAATGAGCTGTCCTTTGTAGTGGAAGCCAGTGGGTGTGATGCGAATGATTTCGTCGCCGGAAGTAAGCGTAATCTCGTTGGGCTGGGTGACGGAGAGGGAGTGTTGTTCGGTCATGGTGCAACAGAGTTACAGTAAGCAGCTTTGACTTCATCTAAATCGGATTCCAGGCATAACCGGCACTGTGCATGAAGGCTGGGAGATTGCACATGATCCCACTGGACTTGAATATAAGGAGACTGGTTGCCGTTGCAGTTAGCCTGGTAAACGTAACCAAGCACAGTGCCGAACCGTTGCTTGCTATTTTTCTTTATAATTTCCAGGCTTTTTGGGTTTGTAACCTGGATGTGGGACGCCCTGGGCTTTTCGGCAACCCTGTCACCTTCGTTAAATTTAACTACACTTTTGTGTTTAGACATTCGTAGAAGTGCAACGGTTTAGATCACTAAAAGCTTCCGCCAAGCTTTCCTTTTGGTAGCCGCAGACAGAAGCAAAATCTACAAAGGAGTCCACAAGTGCCTGCGCTGTAATTGCAGTGA
>OFSE01000030.1_pt1 | contig 47981 bp, 53 predicted proteins | sample 1543261 | NCBI WGS metagenome assembly OFSE01 (sample SAMN07774225, study PRJEB24372) | wastewater metagenome | isolation source: Exp Tend VB 50WW | collected 2016-02 | reverse complement strand
AACCGGATTTCGTCTGGCTGTGACACGGAACTGGTCTTCCAAGTGGTATGCAGGAAGTGCCAATTTTGCGTCGATGTTGCTCGAAGATTTAAAGGTTCGTGAGTATCTGAAGAAGAAGCTGAAAAATGCTTCGGTTGGTCGGATTACTATCGAGCGTCCAGCAAAAAATGCTCGCATTACTGTATATAGCTCACGTCCAGGCGTAGTGATTGGTAAAAAAGGCGAAGACATTGAGTTGTTAAAGGCTGATTTAGCGAAGATCATGGGCGTGCCTGTGCATGTCAATATCGAAGAAATTCGCAAACCTGAAATTGATGCGCAGTTGATCGCTGATTCGATTTCTCAGCAACTCGAAAAACGTATTATGTTTCGTCGCGCGATGAAACGCGCGATGCAAAATGCAATGCGTTTGGGTGCCAAAGGTATCAAGATCATGTCAAGCGGGCGTTTGAATGGTATCGAAATTGCTCGTAAAGAATGGTATCGCGAAGGTCGTGTGCCTCTGCATACATTGCGTGCGGATATCGACTACGGCGTAAGCGAAGCTTCAACAACTTATGGCATTATCGGTGTCAAAGTTTGGGTGTACAAAGGTGATCGTTTGCCAAATGGTGATGCACCAGTGATTGAAACTGTGCAGGAAGACGACAAAAAACGTCGTGGTCCACGTCGCGACGATGGAAAACCATCAAGCCGTCCACGTGCTAAGCGTGCAGATGGTCAGGCACCAGCCGGTGCTGCGCCAGCTGCTAAGCGTGTGCATGCGAAAGCTGCTGGTTCCGCAGTTGCTCAGCCTGAGAAAGTGGGAGAATAATTATGCTGCAACCAGCACGCAGAAAGTACCGTAAGGAACAAAAAGGCCGCAACAAAGGCATTTCTCATGAGAGAGGCACTGCGGTTTCATTTGGTGAATTCGGATTAAAAGCAATTGGACGTGGTCGTATCACTGCCCGTCAAATTGAAGCCGCTCGTCGTGCAATGACACGTCATATCAAGCGCGGTGGACGTATTTGGATTCGTATTTTTCCAGATAAGCCAATCTCCCAAAAACCAGCTGAAGTTCGTATGGGTAATGGTAAAGGTAATCCTGAGTACTACGTTGCCGAGATTCAGCCAGGCAAAATGTTGTACGAAATGGATGGTGTCGATGAATCGTTGGCGCGTGAAGCATTTCGCTTAGCAGCAGCGAAATTACCACTATTGACGACTTTTGTTGTTCGTCAAGTTGGCCAATAATAGGGGTTGAAAATGAAAGTATCAGAACTCCAGGGGAAAGATCAGGCAGCTTTGGGTAAAGAGTTGAATGAATTGTTGAAAGCTCAATTCAGTTTGCGCATGCAAATTGCGACACAACAATTGAACAATACTTCACAACTCAAAAAGGTGCGTCGTGATATCGCTCGCGTCAAAACAGTTATGAATCAGAAGGATGCCAAATAATGAACGATCAAGTAAAAGTTGCACTGAAACGCACATTGATTGGCAAGGTAGTTTCCGACAAGATGAATAAAACAGTGACTGTTTTAGTTGAGCGTCATGTGAAACATCCTTTGTACGGAAAAATCATTATGCGCACAGCAAAGTATCATGCACATGATGAAGAAAATCAGGCAAAACCTGGTGACACAGTTGAAATTCAAGAAGGCCGTCCGATTTCTAAGACCAAAGCTTGGACTGTGACACGAGTTGTACAAGTGGCTCAAGTATTATAAAAAGACTTGCGCAAAAAAATATTGCGTGCCATAATAGCGGACTGTCATTAAAAACGCTTGATGACAGTTCATATGTCTTTATCAGGGCTCTGTCTTGGTAAGGTTGTTAAAATCGTCCACCTAATCAGCTTTTTTAGTTCGCAAAATAATTGCGATTTAAGGAGTTGGCAGGACCAAGACTGACTGTGGCGGCTTGAAAAAGCGGACATGGATTAAGTTGGGAAAGAAAATATTATGATTCAGACAGAAAGCCGTCTTGAAGTGGCTGACAACACAGGTGCGCGTGAAGTTTTGTGCATTAAAGTGTTGGGTGGCTCCAAGCGTCGATATGCAAGTATTGGTGATGTAATCAAAGTCACCGTAAAATCTGCAGCCCCACGCGGTCGCGTGAAAAAGGGTGAAATTTATAATGCTGTTGTGGTCAGAACTGCCAAGGGTGTTCGTCGTCAAGATGGCTCTTTGGTGAAGTTTGATGGCAATGCCGCAGTATTGTTAAATGCAAAACTTGAACCAATCGGAACACGGATTTTCGGACCAGTAACGCGTGAATTGCGGACTGAGCGCTTTATGAAAATCGTGTCATTGGCTCCCGAAGTATTGTAAGGGGTTGTGATGAATAAGATTCGTAAAAACGATGAAGTCATCGTATTGACAGGTAAAGACGCCGGAAAGCGCGGTCAAGTGCAGCAATGTGTTGACGCGAATTACGTTATTGTGTCTGGAGTGAATGTTGCTAAGAAAGCGACTAAACCCAATCCAATGACGGGCGCAGTTGGTGGCATCGTAGATAAATTGATGCCAATACATGTGTCAAATGTTGCGTTGTTTAATGCTGCATCTGGCAAGGCTGACCGTGTTGGTTTTAAGGTCGTGGATGGTAAGAAAGTCCGCATCTATAAATCAACAGGTGATGTTGTGAAGGCATAAGGTCATGGCTCGTTTACAAGCATTTTATAAAGAAAAAGTGGTCGCTGATTTGACTTCTAAATTTGGCTATAAATCGCCAATGGAAGTGCCACGTCTACTGAAAATTACTCTGAATATGGGGTTGTCTGAGGCAATCGCAGATAAGAAGATTATTGAGCACGCTGTTGGTGACTTGACTAAAATCGCTGGTCAGAAGCCAGTGGTTACCAAGGCACGTAAAGCGATCGCCGGCTTCAAAATTCGCGAGGGTTATCCAATTGGTTGTATGGTAACTTTGCGTGGCGCTCATATGTACGAATTTCTTGATCGTTTTGTGACCGTGGCTCTGCCTCGCGTACGTGATTTCCGTGGTGTGTCAGGGCGTGCTTTTGATGGCCGCGGTAATTACAATATTGGGGTGAAAGAGCAAATCATTTTCCCTGAAATTGAGTACGACAAGATTGACGCTTTACGTGGTATGAATATTAGCATTACTACGACAGCAAAGACCGACGAAGAAGCAAAAGCTCTCCTCGCCGCATTTAAATTTCCGTTCAGAAACTGAGGTCGCCATGGCAAAATTGGCACTGATTAATCGTGAGCAAAAACGTGCAGACTTGGTAAAGAAATTTGCTGATAAGCGCGCTGAATTGAAGGTCATCATTGATGATCAATCAAAATCTGAAGAAGAGCGTTATTTAGCTCGTCTGAAGTTGCAGGCTTTGCCCCGTAATTCTAATCCGACTCGTCAGCGCAATCGTTGTGCGCTTACTGGTCGCCCACGTGGCACATTCCGTAAATTTGGTTTGGGTCGTATTAAGCTTCGTGAATTCGCCATGCGTGGTGAAATTCCTGGCATGACCAAAGCTAGCTGGTAATAGGAGAATATGCAATGAGTATGAGCGATCCTATCGCCGATATGCTGACACGCATTCGCAACGCCCAAGTAGTTCAGAAAACTGCTGTTGCAATGCCATCATCTAAAGTAAAAATCGCTATCGCGAATGTTTTAAAAGATGAGGGTTACATAGAGGATTTCGCAGTAACAGAAGATGCCGGTAAGTCAGAATTGAAAATCGGCTTGAAATATTATGCAGGACGCCCTGTCATAGAGCGCTTGGAGCGTGTCTCACGCCCAGGACTTCGTATTTACAAAGGTAAGGACGAAATCCCAAGCGTGATGAACGGTTTGGGTGTGGCGATTGTGTCCACTCCAAAAGGTGTCATGACTGACCGCAAAGCACGCGCAACCGGTGTCGGTGGCGAAGTGATTTGCTACGTCGCCTAAGGAGCACAAGATGTCACGAGTAGGTAAGATGCCAATCGTATTGCCAAAAGGTGCAGAAGTGACCGTTTCGGCGATGGAGATTACAGTAAAAGGCCCTATGGGCACAATGACTCAAGGCTTGAATGGCTTGGTGAATGTTGTTAACGAAAATGGCACATTGAATTTTGCACCAGCAAATGATGGACGCGATGCAAATGCCATGACAGGTACGTTGCGTGCGTTGGTTAATAACATGGTGAATGGCGTAACTAAGGGTTACGAAAAGAAACTGACTTTGGTTGGCGTTGGTTATAAGGCGCAAGCTCAAGGTGATAAATTAAATTTATCTCTCGGTTTTTCTCATCCAGTTATTCACCAGATGCCTGAAGGCGTTACTTGTGCAACACCGTTGCCAACCGAAATTCTCATCAAGGGAATTGATAAGCAACGAGTGGGTCAGGTCGCAGCTGAAGTTCGTGCATACCGCAGCCCTGAGCCCTATAAAGGCAAAGGCGTCCGTTACGCGGACGAAGTGGTTGTAATTAAAGAAACCAAGAAGAAGTAATAGGGGTTGACGATGAACAAGAAACAATCACGTCTGCGCCGCGCGACTCAAACCCGTGCCAAGATCGCAGAGCTGAAAGTCACCAGACTAGCAGTGCATCGCACGAATTTGCATATTTATGCCAATATTATTGGTCCTGACGCGAAGGTATTGGCGTCTGCATCAACAGTAGAAGCAGAAGTCAGAGCAGAGTTGGCGGCCGTTTCTGGCAATGGTGGTAATGCAGCAGCAGCTACCTTGATCGGCAAACGAGTTGCAGAAAAAGCGTTGAAAGCAGGGATTACCGAAGTTGCGTTTGATCGCTCCGGTTTCCGTTACCATGGTCGCATCAAGGCGTTAGCAGAAGCTGCGCGTGAAGCTGGCTTGAAGTTCTAAGGAAAATTCGTCATGGCAAAAATGCAAGCAAAAGCGGCCTCAGACAAACCAGATGACGGTATGCGCGAAAAGATGATCGCAATTAACCGCGTCACAAAGGTGGTTAAAGGTGGTCGTATTATGGGTTTCGCAGCTCTTACCGTAGTTGGTGATGGCGACGGGCGTATTGGCATGGGTAAAGGAAAATCGAAAGAAGTTCCTGTTGCTGTGCAAAAGGCGATGGAAGAAGCGCGCCGCAAGATGATCAAAGTAACTTTGAAAAACGGTACATTGCAACATGCGGTGACTGGTCAGCACGGCGCATCGAAGGTAATGATGATGCCAGCGAAAGAAGGTACTGGTGTTATCGCAGGCGGTCCAATGCGCGCAATTTTTGAAGTATTGGGTGTGGTGAATGTGGTTGCAAAATCAAATGGTTCAACGAATCCCTATAACATGGTTCGTGCGACTTTAGATGGTTTGGCAAAAATGAGCACACCTTCAGAAATCGCAGCCAAGCGCGGCAAATCGCTTGAAGAAATTTTGAGCTAAGGTGAGCGAGATGACAAAAACAGTAAAAGTGACTTTGGTCAAGGGTTTAATTGGTACTCGTGAATCTCATCGTGCGACAGTTCGTGGTCTGGGTTTGCGTCGTGTGAATTCAGTTTCTGAATTACAAGATACGCCTTCAGTTCGCGGTATGATCAATAAAGTCTCGTATCTTGTGAAGGTTGTGTCGTAAGCCGTCAGGTTTGCGATCGGAGCAAATTATGGAATTAAATACAATTCAACCTGCTGAAGGTGCTAAGCACTACAAGCGTCGTGTTGGCCGTGGAATTGGATCTGGCTTGGGTAAGACATCTGGTCGTGGTCATAAAGGACAGAAGTCACGTACAGGCGGATTTCACAAAGTCGGTTTTGAAGGCGGTCAAATGCCTCTGCAACGTCGTTTGCCTAAGCGTGGTTTTAAGTCACTAGCGGCACCTTATAAAGCGGAAGTTCGTTTATCCGATTTAGAGGCGTTGCCTGTATCTGAAATCGATATTTTGGCATTGAAACAAGCTGGGGTGGTTTCTGAATTAGCACGTGTAGTTCGTGTAATTTTATCTGGTGAAATTACCAAGAAAATCACTTTGAACGGTTTGATAGTGACAAAAGGTGCCAAGGCAGCGATTGAAGCCGTTGGCGGTACCGTTGCTTAATAACTGAACATTGGAGTAATAATTGGCAACTTCTCCGCAGAACGTTAAAAGTGCAGCCAGTGGTTTTCCTTGGGGAAGATTGTGGTTTTTGCTTGGGGCATTAGTTGTTTATCGGATAGGTGCACACATTCCAGTTCCTGGCATTGATGCTAAGGTGTTGGAAGAGCTGTTTAAACAGAACCAAGGTGGTATTTTGGGGATGTTTAATATGTTTTCGGGTGGTGCGCTATCTAGATTTGCGGTATTTGCTTTGGGAATTACACCGTACATTTCTGCATCAATTATTATGCAGTTGATGTCGATTGTTTCTCCACAGCTCGAAGCACTGAAAAAAGAAGGTGAGTCGGGAAGAAAGAAGATTACCCAGTACACACGCTATGGTACTTTGGTATTAGCGACTATTCAGGCCTATTTTATCGCTTTTGGACTCGAAGGTCAGGCGGGTTTGGTAATTGATCCTGGTTTGGCTTTTAGAGTTACGACGGTAATTACTCTGGTCACAGGTACGTTGTTTTTGATGTGGTTGGGTGAGCAAATTACTGAGCGTGGTTTAGGTAACGGGATTTCGATCATCATTTTTGCAGGAATAGCGGCTGGATTGCCTGGTGGTGTTGCGAATCTGTTTGAATTGGTACGTAATGGTTCGATTGGTAATTTTTCAGCTCTGGTAATTTGTTTGCTAGTACCGGCTGTTACATTTGCCGTTGTGTTTATCGAGCGTGGTCAGCGCAAGATTTTGGTTAACTATGCGAAGCGCCAAGTTGGAAATAAAGTATACGGTGGGCAAAGCAGCCATTTGCCTTTGAAGTTAAATATGGCAGGTGTTATTCCCCCTATTTTTGCTTCTTCAATTATTTTATTTCCAGCGACGATCACGAGCTGGTTTACCAAAGGGGTTGAATCTTCTTCAAGCGGGTTTATTACGTTTTTGAAGGATTTGGCGGCTTCAATGGCGCCGGGTGAACCGATTCATGCTTTGTTATACGCGGTTGCAATTATCTTCTTTTGCTTCTTTTATACGGCCTTGGTTTTCAATAGTAAGGAAACTGCTGATAATTTGAAGAAAAGCGGGGCTTTTGTTCCTGGGATTCGTCCAGGTGAGCAGACAGCGCGTTATATTGACAAAATTTTGATGCGTTTGACCTTAGCCGGTGCGTTGTACATTACCTTGGTATGTTTGCTACCTGAATTTTTGGTTGCTAGATGGAAGGTACCATTTTCTTTCGGCGGCACTTCACTGTTAATTATTGTTGTTGTGACCATGGACTTTATGGCGCAAGTACAAAATTATGTAATGTCCCAGCAATACGAATCGCTTCTTCGTAAAGCTAATTTCAAGGGCGGCATACCTACTCGGTAATTGTCCAGAGGATCAGCAAAACGCATGGCAAAAGATGACGTAATACAGATGCAGGGTGAGATTTTAGAGAATCTTCCCAATGCAACTTTCAGAGTTAAGTTGGAAAATGGGCATATTGTACTTGGCCATATTTCAGGAAAAATGCGGATGAACTACATTCGAATTTTACCTGGCGATAAGGTGACGGTGGAATTAACGCCTTACGATTTAAGCCGGGCACGAATTGTGTTCCGTACCAAATGATTTATTAGGAAAGAAAGAGGGCAAAAAATGAAAGTTCTCGCTTCAGTGAAGCCGATCTGCCGTAATTGCAAGATCATCAAGCGCAAAGGTGTTGTTCGTGTTATCTGTATCACGGCACGTCATAAGCAGCGTCAAGGTTAATTTAACGTTATTGAACGAGGAATAACGAATGGCACGTATTTCAGGGGTTAATATCCCAAATCATCAGCATACTGTAATTGGTTTAACGGCAATTTATGGTATTGGACGTCCACGTGCAGAGCATATCTGTAGCGTAACTGGAGTTTCTACCACTAAAAAGGTAAAAGATCTGGACGATAGCGAATTAGAAAAGCTGCGCGACGAGATTGGTAAATTCGTTGTTGAAGGCGATCTGCGTCGTGAAATTTCGATGAACATCAAACGTTTGATGGATCTCGGTTGCTACCGTGGTTTGCGTCATCGTAAAGGATTGCCATGCCGTGGTCAGCGTACACGTACTAATGCGCGTACTCGTAAAGGTCCACGTAAAGCAGCGCAATCATTGAAAAAATAATCCAGATACACTGGGTTTAAGGAATTAGAAATGGCAAAAGCACAAAATAACGCCGCCGCGGCGCGCGCTCGTAAGAAGGTTAAAAAGAACGTAGCAGAAGGTATTGCTCATGTTCACGCTTCTTTCAATAATACGATTATTACGATCACAGATCGTCAAGGTAATGCGTTATCTTGGGCGACTGCTGGTGGTGCTGGCTTCAAAGGCTCACGTAAGTCAACACCGTTCGCAGCGCAGGTTGCTGCTGAAGCGGCTGGTAAAGTGGCGGTTGAATGCGGTATCAAAAATCTGGAAGTGCGTATCAAAGGACCAGGCCCAGGCCGTGAGTCTTCAGTACGTGCCTTGAATAATCTGGGAATTAAAATTTCTTTGATTCAAGACGTGACGCCTGTACCGCACAATGGCTGCCGTCCGCCGAAGCGCCGTCGTATTTAATTGATGGTTTGTTGTAATGAATCAGACCCCGCTGGTATACTGGCGGGATTTTGATTTTGTAGAAGACAATTTTAGTATCAGATTTATTGTAGTTTTGTAAGCCCACCGTCTGATAGCAGGTAGATCAGACTAGCGCAACAGGATTCCCTGCCTTGCGTCATTTATTAAAGGAAAAAAACGTGGCACGTTATATTGGACCAAAAGCAAAATTATCACGCCGTGAAGGCACCGATCTGTTTCTGAAAAGCGCTCGTCGCTCTTTGGATTCGAAATGTAAGCTGGATGTAAAACCAGGTCAACACGGCGCAAAGTCTGGTGCCCGTACCTCAGATTATGGTAATCAGTTGCGCGAAAAGCAAAAAGTAAAGCGTATGTACGGCATTTTGGAGCGTCAGTTCCGTCGTTATTTTGCTGAAGCAGATCGTCAAAAAGGCAATACTGGCGAGACATTATTGAAATTGTTGGAATCACGTCTCGATAACGTCGCTTATCGTATGGGCTTCGGCTCCACTCGTGCAGAAGCACGTCAGTTGGTAAGCCATAAAGCATTCACGGTGAATGAAGTGGTTGTTAACATCGCTTCTTATCAAGTCAAAGCAGGCGATGTGATCGCTGTGCGTGAGAAATCGAAAAAACAAGTGCGTATCGTTGAAGCGCTTTCTTTGGCAGAGCAAATCGGTATGCCTTCATGGGTTGCCGTTGATTCTAAAAAAATGACTGGTACTTTCAAGTCCATGCCTGATCGTAGTGACATCGCCCATGATGTCAACGAATCTTTAATCGTTGAATTGTATTCACGTTAATATTCAAGCTGTACCGCCTGCTCGTCTCACGGGCAGGCTTTTTTTCTTTATGCCATCAGCCTTATCGGTGTAATGAGCCGAGGGTATTGAAAAGGACATTTCATGCAAAACAATCTGTTTAAACCCCGTATTATTGATGTGGAAATGCTGGGCGCTGGCCATGCAAAAGTTGTGATGGAGCCGTTTGAACGTGGCTTTGGTCATACATTGGGCAACGCGTTACGCCGTGTTTTATTGTCTTCGATGGTTGGTTATGCGCCAACTGAAGTGGTGATTGCTGGTGTGGTGCATGAGTATTCCTCTTTGGATGGTGTGCAGGAAGACGTTGTTGATATTTTGCTCAATTTGAAGGGTATCGTTTTCAAATTGCATAATCGTGATGAGGTCACTCTCACGCTGAAAAAAGAAGGCGAAGGCGCGGTGTTGGCTTCGCATATCGATTTACCTCATGATGTTGAGCTGATCAACCCAGATCACGTGATTGCCAACCTGACAGCTGGCGGCAAATTGGACATGCAGATCAAGGTTGAAAAAGGCCGTGGTTATGTACCAGGTAACGTGCGTCGTTTGTCTGAAGACGCGAACAAAACCATTGGTCGTATGATTCTGGATGCGTCATTTTCACCAGTACGTCGTGTATCTTACGCGGTTGAATCTGCGCGTGTTGAGCAGCGTACCGATCTGGATAAATTGGTCATCAATATCGAAACCAACGGCGTGATTTCACCTGAAGAAGCGATTCGCCAATCGGCTCGCGTGTTGGTTGATCAGTTGAATGTATTTGCCGCATTGGAAGGCACAGAAGCGGCTGCTGAGGCACCTTCACGTGCACCTGCGGTTGATCCTGTATTGCTGCGTCCTGTTGATGATTTGGAATTGACAGTGCGTTCTGCAAACTGCTTGAAAGCGGAAAATATTTACTACATTGGTGATTTGATCCAGCGTAGTGAAAATGAATTGCTGAAGACACCGAATCTGGGTCGTAAGTCACTCAACGAGATCAAAGAAGTCTTGGCTTCACGTGGTTTGTCTTTGGGCATGAAGTTGGAAAACTGGCCACCAGCGGGCTTGGAAAAATAAAGTAGCTTGGAGAGCGTTAGCTTTCCATTTTTTGTCGTTGTAACGTAGTTACCGGCCCGCGTTAAATGTTTAACGATCAATGTTTAACGATAGAAGAGCTGGATTTTTTTAAATTTGAAAGGAAGTACCATGCGTCACCGTCACGGTTTACGTAAGTTAAACAGAACTTCATCACATCGCTTAGCGATGTTGCGCAATATGACAGTTTCCTTGTTGCGCCACGAAGCAATTAAAACCACTTTGCCAAAAGCCAAAGAATTGCGCCGAGTAATCGAGCCAATTCTGACTATGGGTAAAACAGATACTTTGGCGAACAAGCGTTTGGCGTTTTCACGTTTGCGTGATCGCGAAATAGTCGTAAAATTGTTCGCTGAATTGGGACCTCGTTATGCAAATCGCAATGGTGGTTATTTGCGTATTTTGAAAATGGGTTTCCGCGTTGGTGATAATGCACCGATGGCCTATGTAGAATTGTTGGATAGACCAGAAGTGACTGACATTGCAGACGCACCTACTGCAGAATAAGTTTAAAAGCGATCATGCAAAAGCCGTTCAAAGCAATTTGAACGGCTTTTGTACTTTTTGCTTTCATTTTCTTCATATTGTCAGGATCGATTAGATCGGGCGACGAATATTGAGCAGCTTTACTTTACGTCGCGAGGAAAACTTTCCTTTTTATTGCATTGAACTTTGGATATAGTTATTGCTCAATAGAGGGGGAGTCCGCAAGGTTTGATGTTATATAGCGCGGGCGATGATAACGCTTTATGAAAATAATGAGTCGGGAAATATTGAAATGAGGTTTGCATGAATTTTGGCCGGAGCTTGAACATGAAACGATGGAGTCAGCGTAGCGCGACGCAGAGGGACTTTGACTATCAACCTATGGTGTATTTGCTGAAACGATTATCGCTGATGCTCTTGTTCGCGCTGGGCATGGTTGCGCACAGTCGGGCGCAGGATTTTCTTGATCCTGAAGTGGCATTCAAGGTATCGGCCAAGATGGTCGAGCCAGGCGTCGCCGAAGTCAGCTATGTGATTGCCGATGGTTATTACCTCTATCGTGAGCGGCTTAAATTTGAATCGGCCGATGCCAAGTTAGGCACGCCCGATATTCCACGTGGCAAAATCAAATTTGATGAAACTTTTCAAAAAGAAGTGGAAACTTATCGTCATAATTTGGTGGTGCGTATTCCTGTACAAGCCGCCAGTGATTTCACTTTGAATGTTGGTCTACAAGGTTGCGCTGACTTGGGGCTTTGTTATCCGCCAATTGTGACGCCCGTAAAAATTTCGATTGCTGATATTGCGGCAGCCAGCACCAAAAATAATGATGCAGGTGCTGCCGCTTCTGAGCAAGCCGCGAACAAAGCGGCGGTTATTGATAACGCCGACAATGAAACCAGTAGCATTAGCGCAGCCTTGAAAAGCGGTCGTCTGATTGTGATTCTGCCTTTATTTTTATTGCTCGGATTAGGCCTTTCCTTTACGCCATGTGTGCTGCCGATGGTGCCAATTTTGTCCTTCATCATTGTCGGCGAAGGCGCGGGCATCAAACGTAGTCGCGGCTTCATTTTATCGCTGAGCTATGCGCTAGGGATGGCTCTGGTCTATACCGCGCTCGGCGTGGCTGCCGGCTTGATTGGCGAAGGGCTGTCGGCCTCCCTGCAAAACCCTTGGGTGCTTGGTACCTTCGCGGTTTTGATGCTGGTGTTGTCGCTATCGATGTTTGACGTTTATCAATTGCAGGTGCCAGCGGCGCTGCAAACCAAATTGACGATGGCTTCAGATGGGCAAAAGAAAGGCAAGTTGATCGGTGTGTTTGTAATGGGTGCGATTTCTGCCTTGATCGTCGGACCTTGTGTAGCCGCGCCGTTGGCTGGCGCTTTGGTGTACATCAGCCAAACCCGCGACGTCGTAATCGGTGGCTCGGCTTTGTTCGCTATGGCAATCGGCATGAGCGTGCCACTGTTGTTGGTGGGGTTATCGGCGGGAACTCTATTGCCACGCGCTGGCAAGTGGATGGAAGAAATTAAACACTTCTTCGGCGTGCTGATGATTGCAATGGCGCTGTGGATGGTGTCGCCAGTAATCCCAGTTTGGACACAAATGGCGGGCTGGGCGCTGATTTTGATGGGTTACGCTGGCTATCAATTATTTATTCATCATGGTGGTAAGTTGTCCAAGGTGGTGGCACTCCTGTTTGCTGCGCTTGGGCTGGCGCAGTTGGTGGGCGTAAGCACCGGTGGCCGCGATGTGTTTGCACCGCTTGCGCATCTGTATGGTGGCCATGTGCAGGAAGTTAAATTCGTGCGGGTGAAATCAAGTGCAGAATTGGACGCTGCGTTAGCGCAGAATAAAGGCAAGCCTGCCATGCTCGATTTTTACGCCGATTGGTGCGTGTCTTGCAAAGAAATGGAAAAGCTGACCTTTCCGATGCCAGAGATCAAGAGCAAGTTAGATACTTTGTTGTTGTTGCAAGTTGACGTCACGGCGAATAACGCAGACGATAAAGAACTGCTGAAACGCTTCCATTTGTTCGGCCCGCCAGGCATCATTTTCTTTGATCCGCAAGGACAAGAAATCAGCGATGCGCGGGTCATTGGTTATCAAAACCCAGAAAAATTCGCAAAATCTCTGAGTAAGATTAATTGATTACACGATCCTGTTGCAGTTCACAAAAATGCCCGGTTTGAAATATTCCGGGCATTTTTTTATAGCTCAGCGAACCCTGAGGTAAATGCAGGCGACTCAATTCGTGGGAGCGATGGATTCAGCATAGTCATACAGCGCCGCCAGAATGGCCTCATCACGCTCGCTTGCGGTTTCCGATAATTGATCGATTTGTTCAAAGAAAGCAGGAATTGCTCGTGCATGATTGGCGCCGTGCAGCAAAGTATCAATGCGGTATTGATGCCATTGCGCAGCCTCTTCCGCTGTTAGCGTATTGGGAAAATTTCTGGCGCGATAGCGGAAGAAAAGCTCTTCTAGGCGCGCATCTTTAAAATCTTGTTGCGCACTCGACAGTTTTTCTGGTGGCAGCATGCGCAATTGATTTAACAGGCGACGATCATTTGTGCCGACAAAGTCGCCGTATAAATCTTCATCCACATCCATTTCGACATTCTGTTCACGTTGATAGACTTGCTCCCAAATGGCGCTCATGTCAGGTGCCGATTGCAATATCTCGGCATGTGCCATCATTTGAGCCAGATCGAATTGCCAGCGCGTCGCGCTTTCCGCACTCAAAGTCTTTAGATTGCTGATGACGATGGGCGATTTATTGACGTGAATACTTTTAATTGGCAATCGTGTTACGTTCGCCGGCAATGCATCGTTGCGGCTGAATAGCCGCTCTCTGATTGCCGTGGCGTCGAGTTGAAACAAGTCGCTTGGGTCATAGCGCAAATCCCATGCGATGATTTCATTTTTGTTTTGTGGATGAAACGCCAATGGCCACATCAAGGTGATGCAGCCACGCTCGGCAGGAAACATCCCTGATACATGCAAGAACGGTTTTTTCACCGGCAAGCCAATTTCTGCCAACACGCGCTCTTTCTTGTGTAGAGCCAGACAAAAATCAAACAACCTAGGTTGATGTTGTCGTATCAATCGTGCTAGGGCGATGGTGGCGCGCACATCGGATAAGGCGTCGTGCGCCGCTTCATGCACTAAGCCGTTGGCACGACTTAAGTCTTCCAGTTTGAAGCTTGGTTTACCTTCGGCATTCAATGGCCAGACCATGCCTTCTGGCCTCAACGCGTAGGTGGTGCGTACTACATCGAGTAAATCCCAGCGCCCGCAATTATTTTGCCATTCACGTGCATATGGATCGATCAGATTGCGCCAAAATAAAAAGCGGGTGACTTCATCATCAAAACGAATGGTGTTATAACCGACGCCGATCGTGCCGCTTTGCGCAAATGCTTGTTCAATCTGCGCGGCGAATTGATATTCCGGGATACCTTTTTGCAGGCATTCTTGCGGTGTAATACCGGTGATTAGACATGCCACCGGGTCGGGTAAAAAATCATTGGCTGGCTGACAGTAGATCATAATCGGTTCGCCGATTTCGTTAAGCTCGGCATCGGTACGAATCGCGGCAAATTGCGCAGGGCGATCACGGCGTGGTTGCGCGCCGAAAGTTTCATAGTCGTGCCAGAGAAAACTCATTGCTTGCATGGGATGCTCGTCTGATCAATTTTAAAGAATAAAAATATACTGCTACCTGTATTTTTTCAATACGTACTATTGATGTGCGGGAATGGCGTGAAAATTTATAAAATAATGGCAGTATATTAAATATATAGTAAAAGCATGCTCGGCTGAGAAACTCTTACGTTCGTGTTTAGGTTGGTTCGGGCAAGCACGCCTTCAAGAAGCTGATTGCTCCGCTTGGTCGGCAATTCCGGTGTTGGGAAATATTTTCCATGTTGCGATGAATGAAGCGATGCAATACGCGCCGATCACTATTTGCATCGTCATGCTGAGTGGCATGGTGGAAAACCAGTTTGCTTCGACGCCAACTAAAATCATAGTGACCAACAGGCGGCATTTTTCTAGGGGGGCATAAATGGCGGGCTTTTCCATTAAGCCGCAAATCAGAAAAAAGCTGAGTGTGAGCCAGAAGCCGTAAGCGCTAGCTTGTGTGAATGAAATGCTTTCAAAATTCGTCAAAAAATGGGTACCAATTTGTAGGCAAATCGTGAACTGGATAATGCAATACCACATTGCAGCGCCACGTAAAGGTGGGTCGTAAATTGGGCGCTGAATGTCAAACGATTTGCTGGGATAACGGGCAAGCAACTCGGCTGGTTTCCAGCCTGGTGGCATTAACCAGATGCGGCATTTATCCCACCACGAGCGAGCGCGCCAAGCATCGAGCGCCACCGCTTGGTAAACTTCCAAGTTAGCCCAAACTGGATTCCAGCTACGTAAAGGACTGCGCGTGCCAAATACCACCGGATCGTCTGCTTGCTCTTCCATAAAAGTGCCGAACAAGCGATCCCACAAAATCAATATGCCACCGTAATTTTTATCGAGATATTGATCGTTTACAGCATGGTGAACGCGGTGATTGGAAGGCGAAACAAAGACCCGATCAAACCAGCCGAGCTTGTCGATTTGCTGCGTGTGTATCCAGAATTGATACAGCAAATCAATTAGCGCAATGACGATAAATACATCGAGCGGAAAACCTAGCACGGCCATTGGTAAATAAAAAATCCAGCCAAATAAACCGCCGCTACTGGTTTGGCGTAATGCGGTGGTTAGGTTGTATTCTTCGCTCTGATGATGAACGACATGCGCCGCCCACAAAAGATTGGTTTCATGCCCCATGCGGTGTAACCAGTAATACAAAAAATCGTACAGCAGCAGACCACTGACCCAAACCCACCATTGATCTTTGGGCAAAGACCATAGCGCGCCATGTTCTACAATCCAGGCATAAATGCCTAGCGGTACAATTTTTAAAAAGACGCCAGTGATTTGGCTGATCACGCCCAAGCTCAAACTATTGATCGCATCGTTGATACGATAAAGATGTTTTTGCCGTTTGCGTGCTAACCAAAATTCGAGGGCGATCAAAACGAAAAATATCGGGCTGGCCAGCGTAATAATTTTTTCTTGCATGATGGCGTCAATTAAAAAATGAATGAATGTGCATTTAGATTGATTTCAACCACGATTGTATGAAAACGCTACGCACCGATGATCTGGTATACGTTAAATTGGATGCTTCAATAATCTGGCGATATCTCTAGCAAAATAGGTCAACACGCCATCAGCGCCAGCGCGTTTAAAGGCCATCATCGATTCCATCATTACCTTATTGTGATCAATCCAACCGTTCTGCGCGGCTGCCTTGATCATCGCGTATTCGCCACTGACTTGATAAGCAAAGGTCGGTACTTTAAATTCGTCTTTCACGCGCCGCACGATATCGAGATAAGGCATGCCAGGCTTTACCATCACCATATCAGCACCTTCGGCCAAATCTAGTGCCACTTCACGCAACGCTTCGTCGCTATTTGCAGGATCCATCTGGTAGTTGGCTTTATCACTTTTACCTAAATTACTGGCCGAACCAACCGCATCGCGAAACGGGCCATAAAAAGCTGATGCATATTTAGCCGAGTAAGCCATGATGCGGGTGTGAATGTGGCCATGTGTTTCCAGCGCTTGCCGAATTGCGCCAATGCGGCCATCCATCATATCGCTTGGCGCCACAATATCCGCACCTGCAGCAGCGTGGGTTAAGGCTTGCTGAATCAACATGGCAATCGTCTCATCATTTAAGACATAGCCATCGGCGTTGATAAAGCCATCTTGCCCGTGACTGGTGTAGGGGTCTAATGCCACGTCAGTCAAAATGCCCAATTCTGGGAAGCGATTTTTTAATTCGCGAATCGCACGCGGAATTAAGCCGTTGGGGTTGCACGCCTCGGCACCGTCCACCGTTTTTAAATTCGCCGCGATCACGGGAAACAGCGCCATCACGGGAATCCCCAAAGCCACGCAGTCTTCAGCCACTTCCAGCAAGATGTCGATCGAAACCCGTTCCACGCCCGGCATTGAGCTGACCTTTTCACTGATATTGTTACCGTCGAGCACAAATACTGGATAAATCAAGTCGGCTGTAGTGACCGTATTTTCACGCATCAGCGCGCGTGAAAAAGCGTCTTTACGCATACGGCGCATGCGGATGGCTGGGAATTGTGCAGAATGCAAGGGAGATAATTTGCTCATGATAGATACGTTGACTACTTTAGAGGTCTAGGTAGGGCGAAAATAATTTTCAGAGTAATGAAACTTTTTAGAAGATGCAAGCTCTTAACAATGGGCCACACGCCAACTGCTTAACCCTCTGAGTGGGCGCCGATTTTCCTATGTTATTCGGCGTTATTTTCCCAGCGGCTAGGTGTCGCTGGGATTTTTTATAATTATTTGCTGGTCTCGGTTACGGCAGTTGCTGCCTTAATCTCACCGATATCGGCGTTATCATCATTATCAAGCAGACCAGCCAGGCTACGGATTTTTAAATCCGCCTCTTCGATACCGATTCGTTTCAATGAAGAAAATAATTGCGCGGTAAATGGGAATGCTTGTCCGTGCTCGTCGATATAGCTCGATAGCACGCTCTCGGTTAAGCGCAGCGCCTGTTGCGATTCATTGCGATTCAATTTATCGGCTTTGGATAGTAGGCAGTGGATTGGTTTGCCAGTGGGCGCGAACCATTCCAGCATTTGCCGATCAAGATCGGTGAAAGGGCGGCGTGCATCCATGATCAGGACTAAGGCGGTGAGCTGCTCGCGCTTTTGCACATAATTGCCGAGCAATTGGTTCCAGTGATTCTTGGCAGCGCCGGCCACTTCAGCATAACCATATCCTGGTAAATCGACTAAAAGTGCGCGAATTTCTTCAACGATGGTCGCATCTTTGCGATGCTGTGCCACGTGTGAGCCGCCGATAGAAAAATAGTTGATGTGCTGCGTTCTTCCTGGGGTTTTCGAGGCAAAGCAGAGTTTTTTCTGATTGCACAACATATTGATGGCGGTGGATTTGCCGGCATTCGAGCGACCAGCAAAGGCGATCTCGGGCACATGCAGTGTGGGCAAGTCACGTAAGTGATTGACGGTGGTAAAAAAGCGGGCTTGCCAAAGTGCAGACATGGATGAAGTCAGTCAAAAAAAGTAAAAAGAAAAATAATCTGACCAAAATTAGTCAAAAGCGAGGGGCAATGGCAAAAAAATGTCAATCGGCTGATCGCTAGGGGCAGCACGTAAAGTTGCACTGCATATACGGCAGAGATACAGAACAGAGATACGGAATTAGTCCACATTTCCTATAAAGCTATTGTACAATACGAGGTTAGATGTTGGGTGCTCATATTGCTTGTACGTTATTTGCTGATTTTCGCACGTCATGCTTTATCTGCTGGCACCAACTGGGCATATTTCCAATTTTCAGCTTTAGGGTGTTTGAATGAACCTCGCTTTTCTTCCATTGTCAAAATCCTTGCGCGCAGCCACTTTGACGTTCATTGTCACATTAACCGCCTCTGCATCGCTGGCTTATGCGACAGAAGAAGTGAAAGCAGCCAAACCCGATTTGGCCAAAGGTGAAGCCTTATTCAGTAATGGTGATGCGGCACGTGGTATTGTTGCTTGCGTTTCTTGCCACGGTGCGGCTGGTAATTCGACAATTACTGTCAACCCAAAACTGGCCGGGCAGCATAATGCTTATATTTTGAAGCAACTCGCTGACTTTACTGGGCCAACCCGTAACAACGCTGTGATGACCACTTTTTCCAAGGCAATGAATGCGGAGGATGTTAAAAACGTGGCCGCTTATTTGGCTGCGCAAACACCGAAGAGCGGCGCGGCTAAAAATAAAGATATCGTTGAACTGGGCAAAAAAATCTATCGTGGCGGTATTGCAGAAAAGAATGTACCAGCATGTGCTGGCTGCCATAGCCCGAACGGCGCGGGTATTCCTGCGCAATTCCCACGTTTGGCGGGTCAACATCAAGATTACACCATTGTGCAATTAACTAATTTCCGTACCGGTGTGCGCAGCAATAGTCCGCAAATGGCGACCATTGCAAAACGCATGTCTGACGATGAAATGAAAGCAGTTGCCGATTACGTCGCTGGCTTGAAATAAGCCGCACGCCTCAGTCAGCATTAAATGATCGCGGAGGGAGTGGCAATTGCCATCCCCTTTTGTTTTTGGAAGCTTATGGAACTCGAATCTCAACTCCCTGATAGTACCGGCATTCGTTTGAATACCAACAAGCGCTGGGTCGCTGATATTGTCGAGTTACTTTCATCAATGCGCTTTGCAATCAGCTTGCTTTGCATGATCGCGATAGCCTCGGTGATTGGCACGGTGATGAAGCAAAATGAGCCAATGGGTAATTACGTTAACCAGTTCGGCCCGTTTTGGTATGAGATTTTCAGGAAATTAGGTCTGTATTCGGTGTATTCGTCGTGGTGGTTTTTATTGATCATGGCGTTTCTGGTGGTTTCTACCAGTTTGTGCCTGATTCGTAATACGCCCAAGATGCTGAAAGACATGCGCAGTTGGCGCGAGAATGTACGTGAAGAATCGTTACGTAATTTTCACCATAAAGTGAGTTGGCAAAGCGGCGAACAGCGCGCTCAGTTGGTCACACAAATGTCGGCACTGATCGAGCGCAATGGTTATCGTCTGAAAGTCGTCGAAAAAGAAAACGCCACCCTGATCGCCGCCAAGAAAGGCGCAGCAAATAAATGGGGCTATATTTTTGCACATGCCGCGATTGTGATTATCTGTGTCGGCGGTTTGCTTGATTCCGATTTATCAATCCGCTTTCAGCAATGGTTTTTAGGCAAAGTACCGTTCAGCGGTAGTGGCTTGATCGCAGATATCCCCGCGCAACATCGCTTGTCGCGTGCCACGCCGACTTTTCGCGGCAATACGCAAATTCCTGAAGGTGCCAGCAGTTCTACCGCAATTATCGCGGCACAAAATGGCGTGCTGATTCAGGATTTACCGATCAGCATTCAGCTCAAGCGGTTTGTGATCGATTATTACTCAACCGGCATGCCTAAATTGTTTGCCAGCGATGTAGTGGTGAAAGATCTTGAAACTGGCGTCAGTTTTCCTGCGACGATTCGAGTGAATCATCCTTTGATTTATAAAGGCTTGGCGATTTTTCAGTCAAGTTTTGATGACGGTGGTAGCCATTTGAAATTAAAAGCCTACCCGATGCAAGGCGCAAGCGCAGCGAATTTTGAAGTAACGGGCGATGTGGGTGGTGCAACGCCTTTGCTGAGTGCGACGCCGGGCGCATCGGATTACAGCATAGAATGGTCAGGATTTCGCTCTATCAATGTTGAAAACACGGCGCGTGACGGTCAGGACGTGCGTGCCGTGAATACCAAAAAAACCTTTGACGAGCAATTTGCGGTGGATCTGAACAAGCACTTGGGTTCTGCTGCCAAAAATGCCAATAGTAAAGATTTAAAAAATATTGGACCCAGCGTGCAATATAAATTGCGTGACAAAACCGGGCAGGCACGTGAGTTTCACAATTATATGCAACCGGTTGAGTTGGATGGTGCATGGATATTTTTGGCAGGTACCCGCGACAATCCAAGTGAAGGATTTCGTTATTTGCGTATTCCGGCAGATGATAATGATAGCGTCGCCGAATGGATGCGCTTACGTGCGGCAATGGCGAATCCTGCCTTGCGCGAGCAGGCAGCGCAGCAATATGCAAAGCGCGCGTTCCCTGATTCGACGCCAAACGCGGTTGCCTTGCAAGCACAATTATTGGAGTCAGCCCGACGCAGCTTGGCGATTTTTGCTGGTGAAACGCAGCGCGCCGACAAGCAAGGGTTCGCCGCAATTTCACAATTTATCGAGCGCATTCCTGCCGCTGATCAGGCCAAGGCAGCCGAAGTGTTCATGAAGATATTTAACGGTAGTTTGTGGGATCTGTGGCAATTGGCGAGGCAGAAAGATGGTTTAGAACCCATTGAATTAGATGAAAAACATGCGCGCTTTTTGCAACTAGCCAGCAGTGCGATGTCAGATGCCTATTTCTATGGCGCGCCAGTTTTCCTGCAATTGACAGGGTTTGATGAAGTCAAAGCATCGGTATTACAAGTGACGCGCGCGCCAGGACAAAATATCGTGTACTTGGGCTGCGTATTGCTGATATTAGGTATTTTTTCTATGTTTTATATTCGGGAGCGCCGCCTGTGGTTATGGCTGCGTGAAGATGGCAGCGGTGCCGGTGTTCATTGTTTGCTCGCTTTGAGTTCGCAACGTAAAACACTGGATTTTGAAAAAGAATTTGCGCAATTAAAGACACAGTTACCGCAGCAAGAGGCTGGATCGGTGACGGATCAGCCAGCAAACGAAACCCAGCAGGCGCTTCTATAATCAACTACACTGCTTGCGAGTAACAGGTACTTGCAAAGTTTGATGGGTTTAATGGGTGGCGTACTGCAATGATGTTGTGGTGAGGTGAGCAAGGTACTTTATGTATGGGAAAAAATTATGGAAATGATGCAGCGGTATCCAACTTATCAGGATTTTTTTAAGCGCTTGACTGCGCTTGATTGGCTATACGCCTTGTTGTTATGTGTGGGTAGTTTGTTCGCATTAAACCGTTACGGCGCGCACATGGATGTGTATGAAAAAGGCATTTTGCTGGCGGCTGCGCCAACTTTTGCCTTGCTCGGCTGGAACTGGAAGCCAGTACGCGTGCTGTTGCTGATATTGGCGAGTTTGGCGTTGTTTTCTATTAGTTTGTACGGTGATACGCTAGACGCGGCAAATAAAAATTTTTTGCTGAGATTTTTACTATCCAGTCAATCAGCGATTTTGTGGATGGCGCTGCTGTTTTTCATTTCGACGCTGTTTTATTGGGTCGGTTTGTTGGCGCGCTCACCATTTAGTTTTTCAATTGGTTCGATTTTGTGCTGGTCCGCGGTGGTGATGGGGTTGACGGGTTTATTGGTACGTTGGTACGAATCGTATTTGATCGGTGCCGATGTGGGGCATATTCCTGTCTCCAATTTATACGAAGTGTTCATTTTATTTTCGATGATCACCGCATTGTTTTATCTGTATTACGAACAGCAATATGCAACCCGCCAACTCGGCGCATTTGTTTTACTGATCATCTCTGCTGCGGTGGGATTTTTACTGTGGTACACCGTATCGCGTGATGCATCGGAGATTCAACCTTTGTTACCGGCCTTGCAAAGCTGGTGGATGAAAATCCACGTACCAGCTAATTTCATTGGTTACGGTACGTTCTCACTGGCGGCAATGGTGGCAGTGGCGTATTTGTTGAAGGCGAATCATATTTTGGCAGACCGTCTGCCATCGTTAGAAGTGTTGGATGACGTGATGTATAAAGCGATCACGGTTGGCTTTGCGTTTTTTACGATTGCCACCATTTTGGGCGCTTTATGGGCGGCGGAGGCTTGGGGTGGCTATTGGTCGTGGGATCCTAAAGAAACTTGGGCATTGATTGTCTGGCTCAATTATGCCGCTTGGTTGCACATGCGTTTGATGAAAGGTTTGCGAGGTCGTATCGCCGCGTGGTGGGCGCTGATCGGTTTGGTGGTGACCACGTTCGCTTTTCTGGGCGTTAATATGTTTTTGTCAGGACTTCATTCGTATGGTGCGTTGTAAGATATATACACCTATCTGTATGTAATTAACACGCTTATTCATTGTGCGGGATATACCTATTTTTTAGATATACTCCCTGTTTTTTAAAAAAACTTAATACTTCCCTTGATTTTGTCAGGATGCATGTCGAATTAAAATGCTGGTAATTGACGATGATTTGTTGACCGCTGATCGGGTAAAAACGAGCTCGCAACGCTTGGCGCTGTGGGTGCTCAAGTTGATTGGCTGGCGCTTGCGCTTTAAAGATTTACCTGCTGCGCGTGGCATTATTGTGGTGTACCCACATACATCAAACTGGGATTTTTTTATTGGCGTGTTAGCTAAATGGGCGCTCGGTTTGCAATTACATTTTATTGCTAAATCGAGTTTGTTCGAGGGGATGACTGGTGCCACGATTGGCCGTTTTTTGCGCTATCTGGGTGGCGAGCCAGTGCGGCGTGATACCTCTGCCGGTGTTACCCAACGCTTAGCGGCAACCATTCAGGCAGCCGATCATTATTGGTTGGCGATTACGCCGGAAGGTACGCGTAGTTATCGCCCACATTGGCGCAGCGGTTTTTATCACATTGCCTTGGCAGCCAATTTGCCAGTCGGCTGCGCTTATTTTGATTTTGCGCGCAAGGAAATTGCGCTGGTCGATTATGTGACGATGACAGGCGATACCGAAGTGGATATGGCGCATCTGGGATCAATTTTTGCTGGGCATTTCGGTAAACATCCAGAGCTAGCAGCACCGGTGATGTTGAAAAGTGATCATGCTGAGGGTGATAAATCGGCGTAAAACGGCATCATTGAATGTCTTGATGTCGCGGTGACGACCAATTATTTTTTATCAGATGCGTCACTACTTTTTTCTGGTGGTTGAGATGCCGGTGGCGCGGTTTTTAACGTGGGTTTATTTGGTAAAACCAATGGTCCTTTTTGACCGCAAGCAGATAAGCCTGACAGCAACATGATTGCGATCATAAAAGAGCCTATTTTTTTTAAATTGATCAATCGCATATAGAATGGCTGTAGGTAAATAGGTAGGAGTGTAACATGACAGAATCTGAATTTTTAACGATGGCCGATCAGTGTCTTCAGCAGGTGGAAGAAATTTTCGAAAAAGCGTTTGAAAACGATGAGCTTGATGTTGAATGCAAGCGCAGCGGCAACGTGCTCGAAGTAGAGTTTGTGAACAATGGCTCCAAAATTATCATCAACAGCCAGGCACCGATGCAAGAAATGTGGATGGCAGCCCGCTCGGGTGGTTTCCATTACAAGCATGATGGGCACGGCTGGAAAAACACCCGCGACCAAACCGATTTTTTTGAAACCTTAGCAAAAGTCGCACAAGCGCAAGCGCTTAATTAGGACTTAATTCGGCACTAAATTAGGCATTTAGTTAGCAACTAAGTTAGTTACTAAGTTAGTCACTAAGTTAGTAACTAAGTTAGTCACTAACTTGGTCAATACCTTAGATTAATGTTCCTCAATCACAGCTGGCTCGGCGTTACTCGTATCTTGAATCACTGAGCCAGGTGGATTTTCAATGTAGAAATAATCACCTTCTGCCTTGATGATGCCATTCGGCACAGCGCGCTCTTCAATTGGAATATCTTTCAACGCGGTTTGCATATAACCAATCCAGATTGGCAAAGCCAAACCACCACCAGTTTCGCGGTTGCCAAGATTGCGCGGTTGGTCGTAGCCAATCCAGGCAATTCCCACCAGTTTAGCTTGATAGCCAGCGAACCAAGCATCGATAGAATCATTGGTGGTACCAGTTTTGCCGGCAATATCTGGGCGTTTTAACACCAAAGCTTTGGTGGCGGTACCAAAACGCACCACGTCTTTTAACATGCTATCCATCAAAAACGCATTGCGCTCATCGATCACACGGTTTGCCTCGTCTTGGGCTTTGTCTGGCGTGGCTTGCGCGATAACTTTGCCATCTGCATCGGTAATTTTGGCAATTAAATACGGATTAATTTTGTAGCCACCGTTGGCAAAAACCGCATAAGCCCCTGCCATTTGTAATGGCGTTACCGCACCAGCGCCCAAGGCTAGCGTCAGGTAGGGCGGATTTTTCTCAGGCAAAAAACCAAAACGTGTGGTGTATTCTTGCCCGTATTTCGCGCCGACCCTTTGCAAGATGCGGATAGAAATCATGTTTTTCGACTTGGTAAGTCCCTTACGCATGGTCATTAGACCTTCGTATTTGCCGTCGTAGTTTTTTGGCTCCCACGCTTGCCCGCCAGTTTGCCCGGCATCGAAACTGATCGGCGCATCGTTGATGATGGTGGCGGGTGACAAGCCTTTTTCTAGCGATGAGGAATAAATGAAAGGCTTGAAACTTGAGCCAGGTTGACGCCAAGCTTGCGTCACATGATTAAATTTATTGATATTAAAATCAAAGCCGCCGACCAAAGCGCGGATTGCACCATCAGTGGTATCGGCGGCAACAAAGGCTGATTGCACCTCTGGTATTTGCGTAATAGTCCAATTTTTGGTTTCCTGAATCACGCGAATAACTGCGCCGCGCTGAATCCGTTTATTGGCCGGTGCATTGGTGGTCAAGCCAGCGGCGGCGAAGCTTAGACCAGCGCCAGTAATCTGAATCTCTTCGCCGTTGGAAAGAACCGCTTTGACTAATTTGGGATTGGCTTCCAGTACCATTGCCGCCAAAATGTCGTCGCTATCGTGGTGCTCCGCTAGTTCTTTTTCAATGGCTTCATCGGCGGCTTCTTTATTGGCTGGCAATTCGATAATGGATTCCGGGCCACGATAGCCATGTCGTCTTTCGTAATCCATGACACCTCGCCGCAAAGACAGATAGGCAGCATCTTGATCGGCCTTGGTGATGGTGGTGTATACATTTAAACCACGTGTATAAGTATCTTCCTTGAATTGCTCGTACACCAGTTGCCGCGCCATTTCCGCCACATATTCGGCGTGAATGCCAAAATCTATGGTGTCGGTTTTGATGTGTAACTTTTCTGCCTTGGCGGCTTCATATTGCGCTTCTGTGATGTAACCAAGCTGCTGCATGCGTTGCAAAATATATTGCTGACGCTGCTGTGCTCGTTTTGGATTAGCGACGGGGTTGTAGGCGGAAGGTGCTTTGGGTAGCCCGGCCAGCATCGCGGCTTCAGCCACGCTAATCTCCTTCAGGTTTTTCCCAAAGTAAATTTGCGCAGCGGAGGCAAATCCATATGCACGTTGTCCGAGGTAAATTTGATTCATATACACTTCAAGAATCTGATCTTTGCTCAGGTTATTTTCAATTTTCCATGCCAGCATGACTTCATAAATTTTTCTCTTCAAGGTTTGTTCGCTGGTGAGAAAAAAATTACGCGCGACCTGTTGGGTAATGGTCGAAGCACCTTGCTTGGCACCGCCAGACAGATTGTGCAAGGCGGCACGGGTGATCCCTAGGTAATCGACACCGCCATGCTCGTAAAAGCGGTCGTCCTCGATCGCTAGAACAGCCTTTTTCATGACATCAGGTATCTCCGTAATGCGCATCACATTGCGGCGTTCCTCTCCAAATTCAGCCAGCAGCACTTTATCTGCAGAAAAAACGCGCAAGGGTAATTTGGGGCGATAGCTAGTGATTGCATCCAGCTCAGGCAAGTTGGGATAGGCCATTGTCAGGGCAAACACCAGCGTAAGTGCCACAATGGCAATTAATCCAAAAACGATCAATGCAAGTGAAATGAGCAATTTCATTGCAACACTTTTTCCGGTGGTTTTGGATTCGTTGCGTGGCGTAGGTAAATCTGTATGCGTTGTGGACATGGACGGCAGCGGTAATGAAACAGTAAAAATCTGCAAGCATTATAGACGGCGGTATTGCCTAAGATTAAATTACCGCAGTTTGTGCAAGCGACGTGGAAATTTGGCAACGCTATGACCCGATACTGTATGGAAATTCCTTTACAGAGTAACAGCCTTATTGCTAGGATCTAATGTAAGCTTGGATGAGTATCACCTAAATAGCGGTTTTTAAAAGAAAAAATACGATCTTGGCTAGATTGACTCGGGTTTGAAAGTAGACATTGTTGTACTTTAGCGCGCAAAAATGCCGCAGATAAATTTTAAGGGGATATCTTTGGCTTTTGATCTCGCATCATTGCTCGGAAGAAAAAATCCACCCTTGATAGGGCTGGATATTAGCACTTCCGACGTCAAACTGGTTGAGCTCTCGCAGAGCGGGGATCATACCTATAAGCTGGAGCGATGTGCGGCAGAGATGCTGCCCAAGGGCGCGGTGGTTGACGGCAATATAGAAAATATTGAACAAGTCTCTGAGGCAATTCGTAAGGTTGTCCGTAAGTCCGGCACCAATGTCAAAAATGTGGCGCTCGCGATGCCCGCGTCCGCCGTCATTACAAAAAAAATTATCTTATCCGGTGCTCTCAGTGAGCAAGCGCTTGAAGTGCAGGTTGAATCCGAGGCGAATCAATATATTCCCTTCGCGATGGATGAAGTTAGTCTGGATTTCTGCAAGGTGGGGCCAGCCGCCAACTCGCAGGAAGATGTCGAAGTGTTGCTGGCCGCTTCCCGAAAAGAAAAGATTGAAGACCGGGTCGCAGTGGCGCAGGCGTCCGGCCTGCAGGCCAAGGTTATGGACATCGAATCGTATGCCGCGCGCGCTGCGATATTGCGGATTATTGGGCAACAGGCCAATGGCGGACAAGACCAGATTTATGCGCTATTTCAAATCGGTGCAAAGGTGACTTATGTCTCGATCTTGTTGAATGGCGAAGTCGTTTATGAACGTGATCAGCAGTTTGGTGGCAATCAGTTGACGCAGGACGTGGTTCGCAACTATGGGCTTTCCTTTGATGAGGCAGAAACGAAGAAAAAGCAAGGTGATCTGCCCGACAGTTATGAACTAGAACTACTAGAGCCTTTTTTAGAAAGTGCGGCGCTGGAGGTGACGCGCGCCATTCAATTCTTTTTCACTTCCACGCCATTCACCCGCGTCGATCAAATATTTTTGGCTGGTGGATGTGCGGTAATTCCTGGACTGGTTGATATTGTCGCCGAACGTACAAAACTCTCGACTTCCGTTGTTAGCCCGTTTAAAGGAATGGATCTCTCTTCCAATGTTAGCGAAAAATCTCTGCGGCACGATGCGCCTGCTTATCTGGTGGCCTGCGGCCTTGCTCTGCGGAGGTTTGATTAAATGATCAAGATTAATCTATTACCGCATCGCGAAGAAAAACGTAAGCAACTCAAAAATGATTTCTTTGCGTTGTTAGCACTGTTTGGTATTTTGGGGGCGTTGGTCGTTATCGTAATATTCACCATATTCTCACAGCAAATTTCTGCACAAAATGATAAAAATAATTTTATTAAAGCGGAAAACGCCAAGCTAGACGAAAAAATCAAAGAAGTGGCGAGCCTGACTCAGGAAATTGACAGTTTAAAAAAACGCCAAGAAGCTGTTGAAGATCTACAGGGTGATCGGAATCAGCCAGTTTTTATGCTGGACGAATTAGTAAAACATACGCCTGAAGGTATGTATTTGAAATCCTTAAAGCAAGAAGGGCAAAAAATTGCCATAAGTGGCTATGCACAATCGAACGAGCGGGTTTCTGAGTTTTTACGCAACGTGACCAACAAATCACCTTGGTTGCAAAAGCCAGAGTTGGTTGAAATTAAGTTAGTCACTTTGGGTCAAGGGCGTGACGCCAAGAGTGTTTTTGAGTTTTCAATGAATGTTGATATAAAACGCCCACGCGAAGTAGAAGCCGCAGCGGCAAGTGCGGCAGCCAGTGCCGCAATTGCTAGTAAAAAGAACCCAATTCCGTTGCCGATCAAGCAGTAATGACGAGTATAACTGAGCGTAGCTATGGCAAATTTAAATGAAGTAATGGAAACAATTAGTGCGCAGTTTAGGGATTTAAATGGCGTACATCCAGGATTGTGGCCAATTGCCCCACGACTGTTATCGGCAGTCGGATTGTCGGTGGTTGTGGTTGTGGCCGGTTGGTTTGGTTATTTGAGTGGGCAGGTTGATGAAATCAATGCTGGGCAGCAAGAAGAAATGACTTTGCGTGATGCGTTCAAACAAAAAGTACAGAAGTCGAATAGTTTGGATGAGTTGAAAGAGCAACGCAAACTGGTAATTCAATATGTTGCTAGGATGGAAAAGCAATTGCCAAGTAAGTCAGAAATGGCGGGATTGTTAACAGATATCAATCAGGCAGGCGCGGGCAGGGGGCTGACATTTAGTTCATTTAAGCCTGGCCAGGTCGTTGTTAGAGACTATTACGCTGAATTACCAATCGAGATTAAGCTGACAGGAAATTATCATGATTTAGGGGAGTTTGTTAGTGATATTGCAAAACTCTCTCGAATCGTCACGTTAAACAATTTGACGATATCGAACAATAAAGATTCCCAACTCGTGCTGGAGGTTGTGGCAAAGACATTCCGTTATCTGGATCCAGATGAAATCAGCGCACAGGCAGCTCTGAAAAAAGGAGCCAAAAAATGAAACATGCCAAATTAAGAATTACCGTGGCTTCATTTTTATTAGTTAGTTTGTCGGGTTGCGGTGATGGAGGAATTAATGAAGTACGTGAGTGGATGGACACGGTAAAAAAAGAGACGCGAGCTAATGTACCAAAATTAAGTGAGCCCAAAGTGTATGAAGCAGTGCCTTACTCTGGCAAAGGATTAACAGATCCATTTAATTCCGCCAAATTGTTATTGGTATTAGCTAGATTGAAAGCGGAATCGGGCAACGGCTTAAGGCCGGATCTTGATCGGCGTAAAGAAGCACTTGAGCAATTTCCACTAGATACACTGAAAATGGTGGGTTTGATTGAAGATAAAAAACTGAGAAATGCTTTGATTCAGGTTGATAAAACAGTGTATCAGGCGCGGGTTGGTAATTACTTGGGGCAAAATTTTGGCATGATTACGAAAATTACTGAGACTGAGGTAGAGATTAAAGAAATTGTTCAAGATGCTGCCGGTGAGTGGGTTGAACGCACAGCAACGTTAGAGCTGCAGGAGGCTAAGAAATGAACGCATCTACTACTATAATTAAAAGGAATGTCATGCAGATTGTGTTGTTTTTCCTTGGCTTCTTAATACTCAGTGCTAATGCATTTGCGGAAACGAATAGTATAGAATCAATTACAACAAATCAGCAGGGTGCTAATGTAATTGTTAAAATTACTTTGAAAAATCCTATTGCTAAACCCCCTATCGGTTTTTCTATTACTAATCCAGCGCGTATCGCGTTGGATTTTGCTGACACAACAAATGGCACTGGAAAGTCTTTATTTGATATCGGTGTTGGTGATTTGCGTAACCTTAACGTGGTAGAGGCAACAGGACGTTCGCGCATAGTTTTTAATTTGAATAAATCATTGAATTACGCGAATTTCATTGAGGGTAATTCCGTTATCGTGACCATAGATGGTTCAGGCGGAATCGCTACACCGGTAAATTCAGATGGCATTTCGGTTGTGCCAGCCAGTTCCGGCGTTGATGTGCAGAAAAAACAAAATTTGCGTGACATTGATTTCCGTCGCGGTGTTGATGGAGAAGGGAGAATTGTTGTCGATTTACCTAGTAATCAGGTGGCGGTGGATGTGCGTCAACAAGGTCAGAAGGTGATCGTTGATTTTCTGAAGGTTGGCCTGCCCGACGTATTGCGTCGACGCTTAGATGTAGCGGATTTTGGTTCTCCAGTGCAGACAGTGACGACTACCCAGCAAGGCGAGAATGTCCGTATGGTCATTGAGCCGAAGGGTTTGTGGGAACACAGTGCTTACCAGAGTGATACGCAGTTAGTCATTGAAGTCAAGCCGATCAAGGAAGACCCTAATAAATTAACGCAAGGTACCCAGGGTTACCGAGGGGAAAGGCTTTCATTTAATTTTCAAAATATTGAAGTAAGAGCACTGTTACAAATTATTGCAGAGTTCAGTGGATTCAATATCATCGCTAGTGATACCGTAACTGGCAGCGCGACCTTAAAACTGAAAGACGTACCTTGGGATCAGGCTTTGGATATTCTGATGCAATCTAAAGGATTAGATATGCGTAAGAATGGAACCGTTTTGTGGGTTGCTCCTAAAGATGAGTTATTGACTAAAGAAAAATTGGAACTCGAACAAAAAGCGCAGATTTTGGAGCTTGAACCCTTAAAAACAGAATCATTTCAATTAAATTACCAAAAAGCTGAAGCATTTAAATCGGTGTTTGGAATCGAGGGGGGAAATACTCAAAATCGAATTTTGTCTAAGCGCGGTAGTGCTGTCATTGAGCCACGTACCAATCAATTGTTTGTAACCGACGTGCCATCAAAGTTAGAGGAAATTCGTAAGTTAATTCAAAAAACCGATATTGCCTCTAAGCAGGTTTTAATCGAAGCGCGAATCGTTGAGGCGGACGATACATTTAGTCGCAATCTTGGCGCAAAACTTGGCTTTGTTGATCTACGTACGCAACGCGGAGGAGATACTGGTTATTCCGTCGGTGGCAGTGGACGAATTGCTTTTACTGGGAATTATTTAGGCGTTGGTGAACAAACAGGTCAGGCAACTGTTACGGATCAAAGCTACATACCAAACACACAGTTCGTGAATTTGCCCGCAGCGGGTATTAACGGATTAAACCCAGGGAGCATTGCTGTTAGTTTATTCTCTTCTGTCGCAAATAGGTTTCTGAATCTGGAACTTTCAGCTTTGGAGGCAGATGGTAATGGAAAAATTATTTCTAGTCCGCGTATTTTGACTGCAGATCAAGTTCCTGCTCATATTGAACAGGGAACGGAAATTCCTTATCAAGTCGCAACTAGTAGTGGCGCAACATCGATCTTTTTTAGGAAAGCAACGTTAAGCTTGGATGTCACACCGCAAATTACTCCAGACGGGAGCATTATTTTGACTGTTGATGTACACAAAGATAGTCCTGGGACTGAAACAAGAAATGGTATTATTATCAATACTAAACAATTAAAAACTTTGGTATTGGTAGAAAATGGCGGAACCGTTGTTTTGGGTGGAATTTATACACAAGAAGAGCGTGAAGACATCGCAAAAGTGCCATTTTTGGGCGATATTCCCCTGTTTGGAAATTTATTTAAAACAACAGGGCGCACCAACAATAAGACAGAGTTACTGGTATTTATTACACCTAAAGTATTAACTGATAGATTGAGTGCGAAATAAGGTGTTCTGCAATGTGTTTTAAAATATGCAAATTGGAAACATGCATATAAAAAATAAATAATTTAAATATTGAGGTGCTGTGTGGTAAGAATATTTCGAGCTATGTTATTAGTCTTGGCGGCTACGGTGCTGGTTGCTTGTGGCGGTGGTGGATCTGCAGGTACTCTGACGGGCAGCGCTGGTGCTAACTCGAATGGATTAATTCAGCTTGGGTTATTTGGTGCAAATAATGTTGCGAGTAATTTAGTCACAAGTGCAAGTGGATTAACTGCAAGAGCTACTGTGACCGATAGTAGAGGTCGACCCGTACAAAATGTTGTGGTGACATTTAGTTTGGGTGGTACGATCGCAGCGCTTCAGCCTACTTCTGGTACGGCGTTAACCGATTCCACGGGGGTCGCGCAGGTGACTTTAGTGGCGGGATCTGGAAGTGGTGCCGATACGTTGACAGCTACTGCAACTTTGTCTGGTGCAACGACTTCAATTTCTACTTCAGCATCATTTAGTGTCGGGCCAGCACCGGCAGCAACTCCAACGGCAGTTAATTTTATTTCTGCTGCACCAAGCACCAATTCGATTGTGATTAAAGGCGCTGGTGGCAATGGACGCACTGAAGTTGCATTGTTAACATTTTCTGTTGTTGATAGTTCAAACACCGGTATTCCTAATCGGAAGGTGAACTTCTCGATACAAAATTCATTGGTTACTCTGGTTTCAACTTCCGGGGTTACCGATTCTACAGGAAGGGTGACGGCTGCAATTAGTTCCGGCAGCATGCCTACAACAGTTCGTGTAGTGGCTACAGTTGATGGTACATCGATTAGTGCGCTTTCTGACACCGTGACTGTAACCACTGGCTTGCCGACGCAAACTAGCTTTACAATTGCGCGCGAAAAAGCAAACGTTGAGGGGATTAATTTTTCTAATATCACCAATCGTATTACTGTATTGTTGGCAGATAGTAACGGAGGTGTGGTAGCCAACGGAACTCCGGTCGTGTTTACAACAGATAGTGGAGCAATTATTGGCGATCAAGGCACTACTGATTCGGCGAGATGCCTAACTGGACCACCAAATCCACCAGGTGAATGTTCTGTTGTATGGCGTAGCCAGGCACCTAATAAATCGATTGTTACGGTTACGGCGACGTCGTCTAATGGGACGGAGGTTTTGAGCGCTTCCACACAATTTTCAAATAGTGCTAGTGAAGGTATTGTCGTCTCACCAGCACCTGCTACAATAATATTTACTTGTCCAACATCAACGGCGCAAACAATAAGTATTGTTATTACTGATTCAAATGGTATTACCGCGCCGGATGGAACGGCGCTCACTTCGGTCAATGCTTCACTTGGAACATTGACTGTTTTCCCGGCCACTGTTGTCTCACCAGCCGATCCGTTTGTAGCGGGTACTTCACACACTCTGACGATTAGCCCAAACTCGACCTGCACCCCAGGCGCGACAGGTGGCTCGGTAACATTACAAGTTAAACCACCGCTTGGTTCTGCACAATTTTTTAGATATCCAATCGAGTATAGATAAGCTGAAAATTAATATATTTATGTTTTTTACAGATGTCCGGTAGTATCTTCCTAGTAGGTCTCATGGGCTCCTGCAAGACAACAGTCGGCCGGGCTCTAGCGAAGCAACTTAAAAAGCGTTTTGTCGATTCTGATCACGAAATAGAGGCTCGTACTGGGGTCTCTATTTCTGCTATATTTGAAATTGAGGGCGAGGCTAGTTTTCGTCAGCGTGAAGCAGAAGTTATCCGCGATCTGACTGCTTTAGAAAACATTGTTTTGGCGACTGGCGGTGGTGCGATTTTGAATCAAGAAAGCCGTCGTTTCCTGCATGAACGTGGAACGGTGATTTATCTGCGAGCATCGATCGGTAGCATCTTGCATCGCACACGTCACGACAAAAGTCGTCCTTTACTGCGTATTCCAGATCCTCGTAAAAAGCTTGAAGAGCTTGAAGCACAGCGCGAACCTTTGTATCGCGAGGTGGCGCATTTTACGATTGACACCGGACGCCCGAATATTCAATTTTTAATGCAATCTATTTTGAATCAATTAGAACAAACCAATCCCGCCGTGCTTGGCGATTCAGCTCAAATAAAAAATAATCGTGTTGAGACAAAAGACCAAGTTGCTTCAGTGGATCGATTAAGCTTACAAGTTGATCTTGGTGAGCGCAGTTATCCAATTGTTATAGGGAAAAATCTTCTATCCGATGACGAGTTATTGGCACGCACTATGACCGGTCAGCAATTGGTGATTGTTACCAATACCGTTGTTGCGCCGCTGTATCTTGCTCCATTAGTCGAACGTCTGCAAAAAATCGGTAAGCAGGTACTCACTGTTGTTTTGCCGGATGGTGAGCAAACCAAAAATTGGTCAAGTTTGATGTTGATTTTTGATGAGCTTTTACGCCATCAATGTGACCGTAAAATCACCCTGCTAGCACTCGGTGGCGGCGTGATTGGGGATATGACGGGGTTTGCTGCAGCTACTTATATGCGTGGTGTGCAATTTGTACAGATTCCCACCACGCTTCTTGCCCAGGTTGATTCCTCTGTTGGTGGCAAGACGGGCATCAATCACCCAATGGGGAAAAATATGATTGGTGCTTTTTATCAACCACAAAGTGTGCTGGCTGATACTTCGACTTTGAGCAGCCTGCCGGATCGAGAATTATCTGCGGGTTTGGCGGAAGTCATTAAACATGGCGCGATCATTGATGCAGAATTTTTTAGTTGGATCGAGACAAACATCGATGCGCTGCGCCGCAAAGAAGCGACGGCATTGGCATACGCGGTAAAACGATCATGTGAAATAAAGGCTGACGTTGTGCGCCAAGATGAGCGGGAAGGCGGGCTTCGCGCAATTTTAAATTTCGGACATACTTTTGGTCATGCCATTGAATCAGGTCTGGGTTTTGGTAAATGGTTGCATGGCGAAGCGGTTGGTTGCGGGATGGTCATGGCGGCCGAATTATCGTTACGTTTAGGTTATATTGATTACGTTAGCAAAGTGCGCTTAAAAAAGTTGGTAGAAGCCGCTGGGCTACCAACTATTGCGCCAGATTTATCGGATGAAGAGTGGCTACAATGGATGTCCGTAGATAAAAAAAATGAAGGCGGCAAAATTAAGTTTATTTTGCTCAAGCCACTTGGCAAGGCGGTTATTACTGAAGTTCCTGATGAAATTTTGAAGGCGACATTGCAGGCATGTAAAGGGCATTGAAATGTTTACTGACGCTCATCTGGCGCTATATGCAGCGCAATCAATCAATTCACGTGGGCGTCGTTATACAGAGCCGAGTGCGAGTTCTCGCTCCGAATTTCAACGTGACCGTGATCGCATCATTCACAGTACAGCCTTTCGTCGCCTAGAGTACAAGACCCAGGTTTTTATTAATCACGAGGGCGATTTATTTCGTACCCGCCTCACCCATAGTTTAGAAGTTGCGCAGATCGCGCGCTCGATTGCACGTAATCTGCGTTTAAATGAAGACTTGGTTGAGGCGATATCATTGGCGCACGATTTGGGTCATACGCCATTTGGGCATGCGGGGCAAGATGCCTTGAATGAATGCATGAAGGATTACGGTGGTTTTGAACATAATCTGCAAAGCTTGCGTGTGGTTGACGAATTGGAAGAGCGCTATGCTTCTTTCAATGGCTTAAATTTGAGCTTTGAGACACGTGAAGGTATATTGAAACACTGTTCTTTGCAAAACGCCCAGCATCTTGGCGAATTAGGAGCGCGCTTCATTGATAAAACCCAACCTAGCCTCGAAGCTCAGTTAACTAATCTGGCCGACGAAATCGCCTATAACAATCATGATATCGACGACGGTTTGCGTTCAGGGCTATTGCAAGAAGCCGATTTACGTCAGATAGATATTTATGCACGTCATCGGTATGAAGTGGATGCCACATATCCTAATTTGGTTGGCCGCCGCGCAATTTCGGAAACAATACGGCGCATGATCAATACGTTGATTCTGGATTTAATTAAAAATTCCACGCTGATCATTGCCTCACATGCACCTAAATCGGTGGACGATGTGCGCCACATGCCGAGCATGATTGCGTTCTCGGAGACAATTAAATCTGAAGCCAAAGAGTTAAAACACTTTTTATTTCAGCATCTGTATAGGCATTACCAAGTCAATCGCATGACACATAAGGCGAAAAATATTTTGCGCGAGTTATTCGCCGTATTGATGGAGAATAATAATTTACTGCCACCCGACTATCAGGTGAAAAATTCTTCAGGCGATCAAACGCAAGAAATGCTACAGGCCAGAAAAATTGCCGATTATATTGCCGGCATGACAGATCGGTTTGCGATTAAAGAACATCGCCGATTATTTTTACTGGAAGAAGCTTGAATAATCGTTGTGTGATCCGGTTATTTTGTCATCCATCGGTTTTATTCTGAAGAGGTCATGTATGCAAAAAATATCAGGAACAATAGACGGTAAAGCGCGCTCACCGTTACTGATGATTTTTTTAGTCGCTGGCTTGTGCCTGACGCATCTTGCATACGCGCTTTCATTAAATGATCTGAGCAACCAGGATGCCAGCGCCGGAATCAAGGCGGCGCTCAATCAAGGTGCTTTGGCGGCGGTCGGCAAACTTGGTGTGCAAGACGGTTTTTTGAGCAATGACAAAGTCAAAATTAAACTGCCCAAAATTCTAGATCAAGCACGACCAATTTTAAAAATAGCGGGTCAAGGTGCACAATTAGACGATTTAATTTTGGCGATGAATCGGGCTGCAGAATCAGCGGTACCGTTGGCTAAACCCTTGTTGATTGACGCAGTCAAATCGATGAGTGTCAATGACGCAAAAAATATTTTAACGGGCGGCGATACTGCAGTGACTGCGTTTTTCAAACAAAAAACTGCAGCGTCGCTGGCACAGAAATTTCAGCCTATCGTCAAAAAAATCACCGACAAAGCTGGACTCTCACCCAAATATAATGCGCTAATGGGCAAAGCACAAAAATTTGGTGCGGTTTCTGAGCAAGAGGCAACAGTTGAAGGATACGTAACGCAGCGTGCGATGGATGGACTTTTCCTCATGATAGCTGAGGAAGAAAAAGCCATCCGAAAAGATCCAATCGGCACCGGAAGCAAAGTCATTGGTAAAGTATTTGGATTGCTTCACTAAATTTCAAAACGAGCATTTTTATGACGGTGGCGAGCAAAGATACTGCGTCTGCGCTTAAATAGGCTCTCTGGTATGCGAACAGAAAATTTTGGTTCGGTATCGCTCTGGCTACATCTAACTCAAGTGACGTAATGGATGCACGTAGTCTGGCCACACTTCGTCAAAAAATCCTTCGACCATGGCAGGCGTCACTTCTGCAATAGTGGCGGGTGACCACTTGGGCGCATTGTCTTTATCGACCACTAGCGCACGCACACCTTCGATCACATCACCATGTTGAAAACAATGGCGCACCATCGTGCGCTCCATGCGCAAGCATTCAGCCACTGAAAGCGTGCGACCACGCTGTAATTGTGCCAGCGTCACTGCCATTAGAAGTGGCGAGCGCTGTAGCATTAATGCGCGTGTTTTTTCCGTGAAGTCTGTATTTTCGGCCGCTAACGATGCCATGATCTGGTGTATGTGTTGATGCTGGAAGTGCAGATCAATTGCGGTACGATTGCTCGCTAGCGCGCAATTGTCCGGCTGAATCTGATCTGCAAATTGCGAGGCAAAGTCACGAATCAGTAGTCGGCAATCTGGCGTCGATGCTTGTTCTAATAATTGAAATAACGCGGGTAACTCGGTACTCGGTATAAACACATCGGCCAGACCCGCGTAAAGCGCGTCCGCTGCCTGAATGATCTGGCCGCTTAGGCCGAGATATGAACCAATTGCGCCGGGCGTTCTAGAGAGGAAATAACTACCACCGACATCGGGGAAAAGACCAATATTCACTTCAGGCATCGCCATCTTGGTACGCTCGGTCACAATGCGCAAACGAGTGGCAACACCAGCTTGGGCAATGCCCATGCCGCCACCCATAACTACACCATTTAAAATGGCAATATAAGGCTTTGGATAAAAATGAATTAAGTGATTTAAAGCGTACTCTTCGGTAAAAAAATCTTCTATTTGTGGACTGTTCCCGGCAAGCCCCGCGATACCTGCATCGTAAAAAAAGCGAATATCACCGCCGGCACAAAATGCTTTTGGATTGTCGCTATGAATCAAGACCGCATGTACCGCTTCATCAATACGCCATTTCTGCAAAATCACAGTCAAGGTGCGCACCATGTCGAGCGATAAAGAATTAAGTGCTTGCGGCCGATCAAGGGTAATGATGCCAATATGATTGTGAATTTTGTGGTGAATAAAGCTACTCATAGATGCCTGTATTGTTCCATGTAAAATAGTGATACTGGTGGTAGTAATATATTTGTACGTTGTTAACATTGCGGAAAAGTGGTTATTTTTACCTATACTCCCGCTTTTTTGAAGAATGATTAATAATTCGGGTAATTCTGTTAAACCTTGCTAAATATCGCTATTTTTGTAGATTTGACGCTCATGTTAAGCCGAAATTGTTCATTTGGTGCTCAAGAGATGCTTCGTAAAGTAGATTTCTTATTATCTCAAATTTCAATCGGAAATTTTAGCTAAAGAAAAAGGACGCTGTGTAGCGTCCCTAGCGTCCTTCCATCGAGATGAAGTCTCGCAACTAATTTAGATCGATGCAGGATCGGCAATATATTTGATTGCTTCGTGCTGATGACTTTGAATTTTGTCTTTGTGTTTGATGACTTGACGATCGAGCTTGTCGATCAGGGTGTCAACCGCCGCATATAGGTCGTGTGCCAGACTTTCCACGTGAATATCTTTACCACTAATGTGTAGATTGATATCAATTTTGTGTCGTTTTTCTTTTTCGCGGAGCTTGTCAACCGTGAGTATCACGGCAATATCAATGACTTGATCGAAATGGCGCCTGATTCGTTCCAGTTTGGTTTGCACATATTCGCGGATTGCAGGAGTAACTTCGACGTGATGTCCACTGATGGTGAGATTCATACTACGCTCCTTAGGTAAGATTTCTAAGATTTCTTGCTAGGAATATTAGCTGATTTGTAGATAAAACAAATTGAGCTAAATCATATATAGCTATGCAAGACTGAAAAACAAGCACCTTGTTATAAAGTTTTGCGCAGATTAACTGGGGGAATTTTCAGTGCTTCGCGGTACTTGGCGACGGTACGTCGGGCAATCACCATGCCCTGTTCACCCAGCATGTCTGCAATTTTGCTATCAGAAAGTGGGCTTTTCTGGTTTTCCGCTCCTATCAATTGCTTGATGAGTGCTCGTATTGCGGTGGAAGATGCTTCGCCCCCTGCTTCCGTCGCAACATGGCTGCCAAAGAAATATTTCAACTCAAACATGCCGTGGGGCGTCAGCATGTATTTTTGGGTTGTTACGCGAGAAATTGTACTCTCGTGTAAACCCAGTGTATCAGCAATTTCGCGCAAAACAAGGGGGCGCATTGCAACTGCACCGTGCGTGAAAAAATTACGTTGTCTTTCAACTATGGCTTCAGCCACACGTAAAATAGTGTCAAAACGTTGCCGCATATTTTTAATCAACCAGCGCGCTTCCTGTAACTGCGGCATTAAACTGGCGTCGCCTTTATTTTGTTTCATGATGTTGGCGTACATGCTGTGCAGCCGTAATTTTGGCATCACATCCTGATTTAACATCACACACCATTCGTCATCAATCCGCTTCACAATCACATCGGGGACCACATAATCGGCACTTGCTACGGCAAATCTGGCTCCTGGTTTGGGGTTGCAGGCATGGATGACGGCCTGCGCTTCACGTAAATCCTCGTCGTCGCAATTGAAGATTTTTCTGAGTTTGGCAAAGTCTCTTTGTGCAAATAAGGGCAGCTGCGTCTCCACAATATTGAGCGCCAAACGGCGCGTGACAAAGGCTACGCTGCGTAAGCGTTTGATTTGCAAGGCCAGACACTCCGCGGTGTTGCGTGCACCAACACCGTCTGGATCAAAACTTTGCAGCATCGTTAGCGCAAACTGTAATTCTTCCGGCTCGACGCAAAGCTCAATCGGCAAACTTGCATGAATATCGTCTAGCGATTCGATTAAATAACCATTTTCATCCAGCGCATCAATCATGATTTCAATCAGCGCACGGTCACGTGTTTCTCTGATGTTGAGGCGCATTTGTTCCAGCAAATGATCTTTCAAATTGCTGCGAGTCGCCTCAAGCTGACTGCGACCTTGATCTTCATCATTATTTAATTTGCCCTGAAATCCGAGGTCTGTATTCCAGTCATCATTGTTATTGCTATAGATTTCTTCTCCACTTTGAAGTGAGTCGCCTCCCTCGCCAATGGGCATATCTGGTAATGCCGTAACGTCTTCTTTGCCGTTGACAGCAAACTCGGTTTCAGATTGTGGTGTTTGCGAATTGATTGCGCCATCGGCGAGCAAACGCACGGCTTGATCTAATGGATCATCGACCCGTTCCAGCAAAGGATTTTCGAGCAAGATAGTTTCTAGCTCCTGATGTAATTCCAGTGTTGAAAGCTGCAACAATCGTATCGACTGCTGCAGTTGTGGCGTCAAGGCCAGATGCTGCGAAGTACGAAGTTGAAGAGTTTGTTTCATAACATCTCATGTCTCTTACATTACATCCGAAAATGTTCGCCGAGATAAACCCGCCGCACAGATTCATTCATCACGATTTCATCGGGCTTGCCACTGGCCAGCACCGCACCCTGATTGATGATGTAGGCGTGATCGCAAATACCCAATGTTTCGCGTACATTGTGATCGGTGATTAACACACCGATGCCACGGCCTTTCAGGAACTGCACGATACGTTGAATCTCGATGACAGCAATCGGATCGACACCAGCAAATGGTTCGTCCAATAAAATAAAACGTGGACTGGTGGCCAATGCACGTGCAATTTCAACCCGGCGGCGCTCACCGCCGGAAAGCGACAGCGCAGCATTATCGCGAATACTTTCGATCTGCAATTCTTTCAGCAAAACATCAAGACGGTGATCGATTTCTTTTTTCTTTAAAGGCTTATTGTTTTGATCGAGCTGTAATTCCAATACCGCTCGAATATTTTCTTCGACCGTGAGTTTGCGAAATACTGACGCTTCCTGCGGCAGATATGAAAGACCCAGCTTAGCACGCTGGTGAATCGGCAGACGGGAAATGTCAGCACCATCAATGTCGATGCTGCCTGCATCCGATGGAACTAAGCCAACGATCATGTAAAACGACGTGGTTTTGCCAGCTCCATTGGGACCCAATAAGCCAACTACTTCACCACTTTTCACCAGCAGCGACACGTCACGCACCACTTGACGTGCGCCATATCGCTTTTGTAAGCCTTGAACAATCAATGTACTGGTCATATTAATTTGCAGGCTTTTCTGGTTTGGGTTGCAGCGTCACTTTGACGCGACCAGCGCCTGGAATAGTCTTGCCGCTGGTATTGTTGGTTGCAAAGAAGACCTCGTTCAAACTGTCGTAGGAGAGGAACTCGCCTTCCTGCTCTTCCGTAATTTTTTTACCGTCGAGATTGCGTACTTTTGCCTTGGTAAAAAACTTCACTTCTTCGCTGATGTCGTTATATTCGATGCGTTCGGCTTCACCTTCGATCCACAAATTTTCACCACCATCTCGCTTTTGTCGGAAATTGGCCAGTTTATTCGGCGAGGAAAATAGTTGGACGCTGTATTTGTGTTGGCCAAGATCGGTCACGATGGCGCGACTTCCTTTAACGATCAGCGTACCTTTGGTCAAAATCACGTCGCCGCTCAAAATAGAAATATTTTTCTTGTTATCGATTTGCGATGATTCGGCAGTAATGACGGTCTCTTTTTGACTATCGGCTTTCTCGGCATGGGCTAGGGGAAACCACGCTGCATACCCCAAAAATAGGGCAGCATGAACGGTGTATGCTGCAAAAATATTTTTTTGTGGTCTCATAAATTCTTTCGACAATAAATTAAGACGTTGCTGCATGAGGACAACAGCATTGTAGTGAAGCATTGAATAATCTATCTGTTGGCTTTATTACTTAATTAATTTTCTAATCCATTGAATGTTACTTTGACGCGATTAGCGTTAGGAACCGTCTTACCACTCTCGTTGTTTGTGGAAAAAAACATTTCATTTAGACTATCGTAAGAAAAGAATTCGCCCTCCAACTCCTCAGTAATTTTTTTACCATCGAGATAACGTATTTTCGCGTTGGATATCAATCGCACCTCTTGACTGATATCGTTATATTCAATTCGTTTCGCTTCAGCTTCAAGCCATAAATTTTCTCCGCCATCACGTTTCTGGCGAAAAGTTACTGGTTTTCCAAGTGCCGAAAAAAATTGAAAATAATATTTTTTATTACTGAGTTCAGTCACAATCGCGCAATTGGCCTTCGCGAGTAGCGAACCCTTTGTAACCTCGACATTACCTTTCAACACATAGGTACCTTTGTTTAAGTCGCCTTCTTGTGATTCAGCACTAGCGAAAATTTTTTTCTGTCTGTCGGCTTTTTCAGCATGAGCGTATTGCACTCCTATCCCACCAGCCAACAATATGGCAGCACAGCAGGTATTGACTACAGAGATATTTTTATATGGTCTCATGCATTTCTTTCGACAATTAGCGTGGAAGGGGCTGTGTCAGTGGATTGCCGGGTGGCGCGAATCGTGCTCGTACTTTGCTTAATAAACTTAAATGCTGATCGCGATTATTTGCTAAGAGGCCGACAGCGTGAATTTCTGCACCTTCGGTGTAGATGGTGACATCTTTCTCGGTTTTTAGTAAATCGTCATCCGGTAAAAATAATAAGTATTCAGTGTAGACCTGCAACATGCCGGAATTAGCGCTGGGGAATTTTTTGACTTGCACATCCCCCAGTAAATGAATTTTGTCGTGCAGCCGATCTGAGTTACCGGTTTTATCTTTTTGTTCCACAATCGCCTTTTGCGCACGGATGTTAATTGGCGTTTCTTGCTCACCAAAACTGCTGACCCGCGGCAAAGCGATTTCAAAGCTGTCGTTTGCAGGAATATGGGTCAGGCGTGCGCCAGTCATGTGGTAATTGGCCTTGCCATCATTGGGCAGGCGAATCAGATTAAAATTTTCGACGTAATAATCAGGCTCGTCGCGCGGTGTGCTGGGTGAGTTGCCTTCTACATCGGCGCGTCGCATCACTTCCAGTAACCAAAAGCTGCCAAGCGCGATTAAGGCGATGATGCCGACACCGAGCCAGGTACGTAGTTGATCGACGCTAAAGCGACTTTTCATGATAAAAACCGATTCAAGATTGGTTCGTATTTATTTTGCGCACGCAAAATAAAATCACATAGCTCACGCACTGCACCGTGCCCTCCGCGCGCCTCGGTGACATAGTCCACCCGGATTCGCACTTCGTGATGACCATTTGCCACGCTAGCGGCAAAACCAACCCGTGTGAGTACCGGCAAATCGATCACATCGTCGCCGATGAAGCCGCAATGCATCGGTGCGATGGCTAGCGATTCGCTCAAGGTGATGAAGGCAGTTTTCTTATCGTGAATGCCCTGCATCAGATGCATGATGCCCAGATCTTTGGCACGTTTGGCGACAATCGGCGATTGTCTGGCGCTAATGATGGCGGTGACGATGCCGGCCTCTTCCAGTAATCGTATGCCTTGGCCGTCAAGCACGTTAAAACTTTTGATGATTTCCCCCGTCGCATCGAAATGTAGATTGCCAGGCGTCAGTACACCATCGACATCAAAGATCATCAGGCGCACATTGGCGGCCTTGCTGATTGCAACCTCTTGATTGGTAGGCGCCGTCATTGTCAAATCACCTTGGCACGGGTTAAGTCATGGATGTGCAAGGCACCAACCAATTTATTTTGCTCGTCCGCCACTAGAAGTTGGTTGATGCGATAGGTTTCCATGATCTCGACGGCTTCCACCGCAAGTTGGTTGGGGCCGATGGTGCGTGGCGATGTGCGCATCACGTCGGCAATTTGCAGGTTGGTAAAGTTTTGTTGATTTTCGATTAAACGGCGCAAGTCGCCATCCGTAAATACACCGATGATTTTTTTCTCGGCATCGACGATAGCCGTCATTGCCATGCCTTTTTGCGTAATCTCAAGCAGGGCAGTCGTCAGCTTTGTCTCAGGCGCTACTTGGGGAATTGCATCACCAATGCGCATTACATCGTGCACGTGCGTGAGTAAGCGTCGTCCCAGGCTGCCACCTGGGTGCGAGCGCGCAAAATCTTCTTCGCGAAAACCGCGCGCATCCAGAACCGCGACCGCCAAGGCGTCGCCCAGCGCTAAAGTTGCGGTGGTACTGGCAGTTGGTGCCAGATTTAGTGGACAGGCTTCCTTTTCAACATACACATTAAAGTGAATATCAGCCAGCTTGGCCAAGCTGGAGTCAGGGTTGCCAGTCATTGTGATGAGCGGTACACCTAAGCGCTTGACCGTTGGCACAATCGACATTAATTCAGATGCTTCGCCTGAATAAGAAATCGCGATCAACACGTCCTGTGCCGTGATCATACCGAGATCACCGTGCGCGGCTTCGGCTGGGTGCACAAAAAAGGAAGGCGTGCCAGTCGAGGCGAAGGTTGCGGCAATTTTTCTGGCGATATGGCCGGATTTACCGATGCCAGAAACCACCACCCGCCCTTGGCATTGCAAAATGTGTTGAATGACTTGTGTGAAGGCCAAAGTGCCGGTACCGATGAGCCGCTGTTTGATGGCTAATATCGCATCGGCTTCGATTTGCAAGGTATCGCAAGCCAATTGCAGCGCATGCGCGCTTGCCGCGGCATCAAGAGGACGCTCAGAATCAAGAGGACGCTCAGAAAAGTGTGGTTTCATGCCCGCAGTATAAACCAAATCCGCTAAGCAAGAACTTTGCCAGTTACCAAAATTGGCTGATATTGTTGTTAATTACTCGTGCAGGTTGACTTTTTAAATGAAGTAAAATCTGGTATTTATTTGTTATTTTAATAATTTCTCTCACTCTTCTAGGGAGAATAGATTAATTTTTGGAAGAGTGCGCAGAATTAGGAGCTCTTCAAGCATAATTCAAGCATGAGCCCACTTGATACAACTTTAATGCTTTTAGGCGCCGCCGTGCTTGGTGTGGTGGCGTTCCGCATGTTGAATTTACCGCCAATGCTTGGCTACCTGCTGGTTGGCGTGCTGGTAGGACCGCATGCGCTTGGCTTGGCTGATGATAATGCAACCACCAGTGAGCTAGCAGAATTCGGCGTGGTGTTCCTGATGTTTTCCATCGGCTTGGAGTTCTCGCTACCCAAATTAGTCGCCATGCGCCGTTCGGTTTTTGGTTTGGGAATGGCGCAGGTGGTGACCACAATTTTGCTCGCGATGACTTGTTCCTTGTTCGCTAATCTTTGGTTGCCTAGTTTATTTCATATTAGTTGGGAAGCCGCATTAGCGTTGGGTGGTGCGATGGCGATGTCATCCACCGCGATTGTTTCCAAAATGCTGACCGATAAGCTGGAGTTGGAAAGTGTACACGGGCGGCAGATCATTAGTGTGCTGCTGTTTCAGGATTTGGCTGTGGTACCGCTTTTGATTTTGGTTCCCGCCTTGGCGACCCATGCCGAAAATCTGTTGGAAACCTTGGCGTGGGCGGCTGCTAAAGCGGCTCTGGTGTTATTTTTATTGTTCTTCTTGGGGCAAAAGCTGGTACGTGGTTGGTTTAGCATTGTCGTCAAGCGGCGCTCACAAGAATTGTTCATGCTCAATCTGTTGCTGATTACTTTAGGTGCAGCATGGTTGACCGATAAGGCAGGCTTGTCTTTGGCGCTCGGTGCTTTTGTCGCAGGCATGTTGATTTCAGAAACCGAGTATAAGCATCAGGTGGAAGAAGACATTAAATCTTTCCGCGATGTGTTGTTGGGGTTATTTTTTGTCACGATCGGCATGCAGCTTAATTTAGGGCTGGTGGTTGAGCACGGATGGGCCTTGTTACTGCTATTAATTGGCCCGGTGATGCTCAAGTTTGTCCTGATTGCGCTGTTGGCGCGCGGATTTGGAAACACCACCAGCGTCGCCTTGCGCACCGGTCTTGGTTTGGCGCAGGCGGGTGAATTCGGTTTCGTTTTATTGAATCAGGCAGGCGTTTTGAATTTGCTTGATCCTTTATTGATGCAGTTGATTCTGGCCTCGATGGTGCTATCGATGGTGGCTTCACCACTGATTTTGGCGAAATCGAATGCAATCGTCATGAAGTTATCGGCGAATGAATGGATGATGCAGTCATTGGCGTTGACCAATATCGCGGCGCGCACCATGAGTACTAAAAAGCATGTGATCATTGCAGGTTTTGGTCGCAGTGGGCAAAATCTCGCGCAGTTATTGACCGAAGAAAATATCGATTATCATGCGCTCGATCTTGATCCTGACCGCATCCGAGAGGCGCAAAATGCTGGCGCGCATGTGTCTTATGGCGATGCAGGGCGGCGCGAAAGTCTGGTCGCTGCGGGGATTCACCGCGCTGCTGCCTTGGTGGTCACCTTTACCGATACTAGCTCGGCGCTCAAAGTTTTACATTTCGTGCACGAGGTGCATCCTGATTTACCCGTGATTGTGCGCAGCCATGACGACACCGATTTAGAACGTTTGCGTGCCGCCGGTGCGACCGAAGTGGTGCCTGAATTGATGGAAGGCAGCTTGATGCTTGCGTCGCATGCACTGGTGCTGCTGGGGGTGCCGTTACGGCGCGTGGTGCACAAGGTGCAAGAGGCACGTGATCAACGCTATGCCTCATTGCGCGGCTTTTTCCACGGCATTAGCGACGTCGCTGACGATACTGAGGCTGTGCAATTGCGCTTGCATACCGTGGTATTACCAGAAGGGGCTAAAACCTTAGGTAAACAGCTAGGCGATTTACATCTGGCGCAACTGGATGTGGAAGTCACTATGATCCGGCGTGGGCAAATGCAGTTGGAAGCTGAACCAGGATTAGTGTTACAGGGCTTGGACGCCATCGTCGTGCGCGGTACCGCAGAAAACGTGGCACGTGCTGAGCAGCGCCTGTTAAAATCCGGCAAGAACTATTAATCAAATTAACCAACGTGACGTGCAAATGATTCAGTATCGCCCGCTAGTAGATAGGTGGCAGCATGTCTTCACAGAATAAAAAGGATCAGGTTTTATGTTGAGCATATCAGATTATATTAAAGATCATATTCGTACCGTGCCGAACTGGCCGCAAGAAGGGATCATGTTTCGAGACATCACGCCGCTTTTGCAGAATCCGAAAACTTTTCGGGTCTTGATTGATCTGTTTGTACATCGCTACATGGACGCCAAGCTCGACATGATCGCCGGCCTAGATGCGCGCGGTTTTATCATCGGATCGGTGGTGGCGTATGAATTGAATCTGGGCTTCGTGCCGATTCGCAAGAAAGGAAAGTTACCATTTCACACGGTATCGGAACAATACGAACTGGAATACGGCAGTGCGACCGTTGAGTTACATACCGATGCCGTGAAAACGGGTGATCGTGTCGTGCTCATTGATGACTTAATCGCCACTGGCGGCACCATGATGGCGGGTAGTAAGTTACTTAATCGCTTGGGTGCCACTGTTGTTGAAGGCGCGGTTATCGTTGACTTGCCAGAATTGGGCGGTTCCAAACTGATTGAAGCCAGTGGTTTGCCGCTGTATACGGTTTGTAATTTTGCAGGGCATTAAAATCTGGGTTATTTTACATACTGGTAAGTGTATGTATATTATCCACCCGTAAAATAAGCGGGAATTGCCATGTTTTTATATATACTCCCGTATTTTTGATGAGCGCATAGTGGAGGCTTCTGCATAACCTACTGCGCGACCAAATTTTGCGTTTGCGATGCTCGCTGACCGGTCGATCAGGTGTGCTTCTCAACGCGAACTTTGGCCGCTCGCTATAGTTGTGCAGAGGTCTTTGGTATTCGGTGCGCTTGAACCGAGATTTTCCATTAGACGCACCATAGGTGCTATTTGAGCGCTGGCGGCGCATTTTCGGTCAATTTCGGCGTTCTTCCTTATTGTCATTCCTTGATGGCTAGC
>OFSE01000029.1_pt1 | contig 48368 bp, 52 predicted proteins | sample 1543261 | NCBI WGS metagenome assembly OFSE01 (sample SAMN07774225, study PRJEB24372) | wastewater metagenome | isolation source: Exp Tend VB 50WW | collected 2016-02 | reverse complement strand
CTCAATGCTCTACATTATTATAAGAAAGTAGATAAGATTGGAAACTTTGATCAATATACTGATGTAAAAGTAAATGCATTGAGAGATAAATTAGCACAACAAATGGTTTGGGAACAGGGAGTTATAGAATGAAAAAAGATTGGGACTTTATATTTCAGGCACTACCAGATGAGGAACAGGATAAACTTGCTCTCTTACGTCTCATAGAATGCTCAAATGGTTGTATCCAACATTCTTTTAGAAATGGAGATGTTGATGCACTCTCCCCAGAAGAAACCAGAATAGCAATGAAGTTCAGTATGGGATGTATGAAAACTCAAACTATTCCTCTGGGTGATGAGATTATTACATTTGCACCAGAAACCGCAGAGATAATGAGAGAAGTTAGAGAACTTTACATATCTGGGTTCAAACAACAGAATGATGAGGACTATGAAGAGTTTATGAGAGCATCTGTCGCAAATCTAAATGCGATTGGTAAAGAAAGAATTATTGATGCCCGACAAATATTATTTTATAACTTATATGATATACCAGCACATTGTCTGGATTGGGGAATTCAGTATATTTTTGGTCTGATGAAGTGGGAACACTCCTAGAACTGGCACAACCACCCCCAAAATGGGTGAAGCTACCCCTATAATGAGTATATCCAAAACAGACCGATGACCCGCACAGTTACAGTCAAACCCAAATCAAGCAAGGCAAAGAACCGTCTTGCTAACCTTATGGATAACAATCCTGTGTGTGTTGTGGAGCAGGATACTGGTGAAGAATTGTTTCTTGCATCAGAAAACCGCAAATACTTTTTCTGGGTAGCACTTCGTAGTGGTATCTGTCGTTTCGGTGATAAAACAGATGCTAACTGGGAGGTCTTATGAAAATCAAAGTAGTTAGTGACCTCCATTTGGAGAGTTGTGAATACGGACACGGAGTTCCTGACCTCGGAGAAGGTGAAGTTCTTATTCTTGGCGGAGACATTCTTTGTGCTCGTCACTTTAAGAAGAATGGGCCTCTTCATAAGGTCTATGATGACTTTCTAAAAAAATGTGTTGATAACTTTGATTGGGTTCTGTATCTTGCAGGAAACCATGAAGCATATGGATACAACTATGAAGGAACTTGGGATGTTCTCAAAGAAAATCTTCCAGAGGGTATTCACCTGATGGAAGATAGTGTGGTAAAGATTTCTGATTGGGTATTTCTTGGAGCAACTCTATGGACTGATTTTCGTAATGAGAATGCTCTAGAGATGATGGAAGCTTCCCAATGTCTTAATGATTATAAGACCATTCGTATTGGTTCTAACTATCGTAAGATGAACCCTGATGATACTCTGGGGTTTCATAAGAAATCTAAACAGTTTCTTCTGGATACTCTACCGATGTTTGAGAATCAGAAGGTCTGGGTGCTCACACATCACGGCCCTTCTTATCAGTCGGTTCATCCAAAATACCGAAGTGCTGGTATTGCGAATGGTGCTTATGTAAGTGATCTTGATGATTTGATTTGGAACAATCCTCAAATCAAATACTGGAGCCATGGTCATACTCATGAGAGTTTTGATTATATGATTGGTGGTTGTAGAGTTATATGTAATCCTAGAGGATATTTTCCAAATGAAATAAATCCAGAATTTGATCCAAACTTTGAGGTAGACACTTCCTGGCCTGGCACAGGGGAACCCCAAAACCCCCTGTAATGCCTTATAATACACTCATAAGCAACCAGACAAATGACTGACAACTTGCCAACCAAAAAAGAAGTTGAATACAAAATCTGTATTCTTGATTTGCTGATTGCGATTGATGATGACATTGTAGATTGGAGGGGTTACCCAAAACTTTGGATTGCAATTCAAAAAGCAGATATTGCCCTTGATATTTGGGCAGGAATGAACCTTAAACAGATTAAAGAAGAGACAGAAGCATACCTTCGTGGAATGAAAGATAACGAAGGAGTGTGACACTTGAAGAACTGGCACAAGGACACTCCAAAGTCCCCTGTGATGCCTTATAATACTCTCATACACACAAAAACCTGATGAACCGCAAATCTTCTCCTATTGACCCTGCTGACTACATCACTATCTTTATAATTTTGGTGTTTGTTCTTATGTTTGTGGGTGCTCCTCTTGTTGGGATTAGTCGGGTAATCACAACTCAACAAGCACTCAACCAAGAATGTAAGACCAACTACAACTTCATTCAAGTTGCTCTTTCGGGTGATAATCTTGCTCGTCTCTGCCAAATCAAAAATCAAACGGTGACTATCAAATGACTGACGAACAAATCCTACAACTTGCTGAAAATTACATAACTCTTGAAAAGTGGGAGGATATTTGTTGGAAGGCAGATACTCCACAACTCTTGATGTTTGCCCGAGAACTTTATGATAAGGCTAAATGGGAAGGATATTATGATGGTTATGAGATGTGTTCTATTGATATGGGAGGTGAAGAATGACTAATCCTGAAATTATTGAACTTGCTAAATCCTATGGGTTTGATAGACACATAAGTAAAACAACAAACGACATTTACTGGGAATGTGATGAAGAAGACCTCTTGAAGTTTGCCCGAGCAATCTATCAGGAAGGTGTGAATTATGGATACGATAAAGTATTGGGTGCCGACTTATGAAACCACTACTTATCATCGTATCAGCACTTCTCTTTGTTTTTGTTGTGATTTTTTGGGGTGCCTATAAGGAAACTCAATTTCAATACAATACCTATCAACAACTCTACTCCAAGAATATGGATTGTAGAGTTGCTTATACTTCATCAAGTGGTAGTGATTATGTGAATAAAGTTTGTGGTTCTATTCCTACTTGGGATACTATTGTTTATGATGAACTGGAGGCACTCTAATGTTTGGTATTGAAAAGGATCTCCAAAATCTAATGGAACAAGTTTATGGCCCTCTTGGAAAGAAAGAACAAATGACTGAAATTGAAGAAGTAAAAGCACAAATCAAAGTATTGGAAAAGAAACTCTCATTCCTTGAAGAGATTGAGAAGCAACCACGAATGACCCTTGAACAAGAGGGTGAGTATGCTGTTGTTTCATATCACGATAAAGTATATTATCGTCTTATGAATGAAACTACCTTCTCTTGGTATAAAAGAATAGTTGTGATTCCCAGTTTTCCTACTCCTACTCTTGTAATGGTTGATGATGCCGAAACTGAACGATTGTTGGAAGGTCTTTACTATAATCATATTCAGGTGAAGAAAGAGAAGGAGCAACGAGTAAAAGATGCTGTCCGTGAGAGTGTGAAATGGTGTGAAGAGCATCCCGATAAAGACCCATTAGATTGGTTGAAACCTCAGACACCTGAGCAAGTTGCTGATGGATTGAAAGAAGCATTCCGTGAAGCAGTCAAGCAAGGTGTAGTTTCATCTTCTACTAAAACACAAAATCTTACTGATTTGATTTATGATTGGTGGGATGAAATCTTTATGAATAATAATGAGGCAGCAGTTACTATTGAGAGCCTTGTAGATGATATTGAGAAGTGGTTGCCGAAAGAACAATCTGCTGCTGGGTCTCAAAATGCTTATGTGGAGTGTAGTGTGGAGGGGTTCAACGACGCAATCAACAAAATTAGGAGGAAACTACGATGACTGACACTGAAAAACTCACACTTCTTATCGGAGTTCTCAAAACATACGCAGAACAAAAACACTGCTATGATAGAGAGGAGGATTCGTATGAGTACCCTCCACACAGTTGGGATGTATTTGATGATGGTGCTGATTATGGTGAAATCCTCTTTGCCCGCACACTTTTAGAACAGATTGGTGTGGAGTTTGAGTACCCTTGTATGAAGGAGGACACTTGATGAACCGGCACAGGAGCACTCCACAGATGCCCTATGAGGTGCTATAATGACTTCATACACACAAAGACCTGATGAACGCACTCAAAACTTGGTTTGAAAATGCTTGGTGGTCTTGGGGTAATTGTATCAGTTTTCGGTTTGATAAGTATGAGGACAACATAGACCGTTGTGCGTTCTTTGAAGAAATCAACTGCGGTTGGTATGAAGAATATGTTATTCCTTATGATGATTGGTATAATCCTACCATATCACCAGAACGACAACTGCGATTGGGGCAAAGACCAAAACCTCCTTCTATTGCGATGTATAAAGGTCTCACAGGAGAATATGTTGCTTTTGTAGAGGGAGGATACACAATTTGTTCGCAACCAGACAGAGAGAAGGCAAATAGTTGTCTTGAGTATTATAAATCACAACATCCTACTGCGGAATTTTATGGGACTTGGGACACCTGACGAACTGGCACAGGGGCACTCCAAAACCCCCTGTGATGCCTTATAATACTCTTATGAACACAAATCCCCAATGACCCCCAAATTCCGTGTTATACTAGAACAGGCACTTGAAGAAGGTATCCGTCGTGGGTATCGTCGTGCTTTCAAGCATAATGAAGACCCAAGTGAGGAAATCATCTGTGAGACTATTGAGGATTGTGTGATGAGTTCTCTGTATGAATACTTCACTTTTCCAAATGAGGAGGATTGCCAATGAGTTTTTCTAAAACTGTTTCTGTTGTTGCTGCACTTGCAAGTATCTTTGCTGCTGGTGCTACTGGTTATAAACTTGCAGATTCTCAAAAAGATGTTCCTTTGTCTCCATTAGACCAAAAAGTTATGGAGTTGGAAAGGAAACTTATAGAAGTAACAGAACCACAAGTTGCCCCTGTGGTTCCTCAACCTATTACTCTCCCTGCTCAAGTGGTTACACAACCTGTAACTCCTCCCCCTCCTGTGCTTCCTCCTACTCCTGTAGATGAAATCTCAAACACACTGAAACAAACCAAATGAACACACTAGACACAACACAACTCTGCCTCACTGATAGACAAACATCTATCATTAATATTGCTCTCACCAATCTTTATGATGTGATTGCAATGGGAGGAGAAGGAAAAAAAATGAGAGATGATATTATGGAACTCTCTAAATACATCCAAAAACAATATCAGTATTATCATGACTAAACCCTATTCTCTATTCGCAAATAGCAAATGACTACGAAACCACAAAAGTTCAAACACATCTCCCGTGCGATAGATAAAGATGGAGTTCATCATCTGGATGCTCTTGATGAGCATGGACGGCACTGGTATGCTACAATGAAACAAAAAGAAGAACCCTGGCTCACATACACTCAACAATGGACTCTGAAAACACACTGATGACTGAAATTACTATAAGGGATTATGGAGCATCTAATTTGGTGCATTATACCATTAGGGTGGATGATTGGGAAATTGAAGACTGGGCAACTACTCTTGATGGTGCCTTCAAATGTATTACCCACAATTTGAAATGGGATTATAGAGAATATGAGAGGGACAATGAAGATGACTGACGAACAAATCAAACTACTACGACTTGCTATTCAAAGAGAGGTTGAATATGCAAGTATTGATGGATTTGAACATGGCTCATGGGGATTTGCAGAAAAGGATGCAGATGTATCATGGAAATGTTTTCAGGAAAGTTTTAATCCCGCGGAAATCAACGGAATTAAAAATGAAATGGAAGAAAAGTCCGAAGTTGGATTTATGGAATGGTTTACTGGAAATTATGGTAAGTTCTCTTGCCGTTCTGAATGGTTCTATGGAGACTGTGAAGTAAAAGACGAAAAAATACGCAAAGACCTGTTATATAATTGGGTCCGTTCCGCATATATGAGTGGTTATGAACTTGGAGGAACTGAAAATGACTGAACCAATCTCGCTTGAACTCACACTTGAAGAACTTAAAATTATTGATAAGTATGTAGAGTTGAATGACGATACACGACAACTCTTTGATAAAATCAGGGGTGCATATCCAAAATCACCACTAGAAGCAAAACCAAAAACCCTGGCTGATATTGTATATGATTGGTGGGGTGATGCATTCACATTTCATGTCGATTGGGATAAGGAAACTTGTGTTGAGGATTTAATAGACCAGGTGGAGCAGTGGTTACCCAAACAAACTGATGTTTGTGAGGAGTACTCTTACGAAACGGGTCGTAATCATGTTATTGATACGATTAAGAGAAACTTACGATAATCTAAGAAGGGAGAAGATTTTCGTATGATGGGGATGTCCCAATATTAAGGTCTTGGCGTGCAGAAGTACCCGGCTTGGTATTAGGAACAGTGCCAATAGCATTCCTCCACAACCCCGAATCAATATCTAGTTTAAACCAAGGTGGGAAAGGGGTGGGTTCTGGGTCACTATGCCCCGGATTAACCTGAGACTTGTAGCACTTCCAAACTTTTTGTAAATTACCAGTAAGAACTTTGCCGTTATCCACCACTCGGGCCCCTTGGCTGTTAAAGGAGAGGGCAATGCGCGGTATGAATTTATAGGTGGCTCGGCCATCAAGATCCGGGTGGCACTCCACCTCAAGACTATCAGATATTTCTCTTTTGCACCGTGGGTCTTCAACAACATACTCCTCAAAGGCCCCAGGGGAGATGCTGCGACGCCAAATTGCTATGCCAGTATTCTTACCATCGGCCGTAAGTAAACAACTTCGCTGCGGAAGAAAGTCACCGAGAGCAATGGGGTCAAAAGCCGCACATGGTTGAGAGTAAAATCTACCATCGGCTATGTTAACTTGCACAGTAAAAGACATCTCATAAATAAACTGAGATGCTTCTGTTACTTGTACAAATCTTCCTGCCCCGGGCTCAAAGCCGGTTTGGAATTCTAAACCAGGGACTCTAGGCACCCACCCAGTAACCGCGTCATACACCATGTCCATGAGTGGGAGCGCGAAGCTGTGTCCTTCTCTTTGAGCCTGCTTTTGAACAATTGTTATGGAATAGTTAAGTGACCTGGTCCTCACTGTAGGAATGTATGCTCCTTTGTTAGTATTTATTGAGTTTTCATTGGCGTAGCTAACAATAATCATTGTTTGTTCAGCTACTCTTCCTGAGTCGTCGATTTCTTCAGCAAGCCGCATTACAACGGCACTTTGCCCTAGGACCTCATGCACTCTTTTATGAAGTTGATTCTCAATCTCTAACAGCACAGTTACCAGGCCCCTCCACTAATAAAATCTTGAAGCTCCCAGTTGCCAGTAAGGTGGTTGTAAAGTAAAGCGTCCCCGGGTTTTACGTTCCGAGTAAAGTTTACGTCAGCAAGATCCTGGAGCTTTCGTGAAGCCTCAAGAGCAATAATGTACTGGCGCAAAGCAGCTGCATCCTGCTTATAATCTGACCCGTCCGGAAACACTCGTACTCGCTCTCCCAATCCGCCATAGGACGGGCCATAATAACACCCTCCCCCCGCTCCATTGATGAGGAGGTATGCCGAACCGTCCGCTGGGCCAGCATTAAATGGGTCATAGCCGTAGGGTTGATTACTCATGGTTAGAAAGTGTTGCCTTCTTGGAGGCCATTGTAGTTATCAAGTGTGCCGTTAGGAGAGGGGGCTGGGTTGGTGGCGATTACCGTGTCTCCTTCGGCCGGATCATCAGTGCCCGTAGTGTTAGTGAATGAGGCTAATCCTCTGGTAGTCTCAAGAGCATCAAACAACTCATTTACCTCCACCGCTGACTCGGGCATCTGTGCAGAGACCTGTAAAGAGCTGTCAGAGAGCCCCACAGAAGTCTCCCTAGAGGTGGTTAGGGCCTCTTTGCGTGGGAACGGCCACCAGCGGTTATTTCCGCCCTCTCGCAGCACCCAGCGGCTAGTCGAAGGCTCGGTAAAGCTCCTACCGCGCTGGTATGAGCTCTTGGTCATTGTACATCCACTACCCCAGTAGCGATATGCTTCTTGCCATTTCAACCCAGTAGAGGGTGATGCTTTAGCTGCCCAAAGCTCTAGTTGCTGAAGGCACTTCTCGGCGGCGTCAATGACCTGAGTCCGCGGCCTTAAAATATCAAGATACCATCTCGCCAAGATGGCCTGAGTGCGCCTATACGACCCTGCGATGAGGATTTTGCCCTGTGGAGGCGCGGTTGTTATGTAATTATTGATTAGCGTTGCCGCGTCATTAAGGGCAATCTGAATCTTATCATTATTGATCTGGTTACCGGTTGGCGAGTCGATATTTGACAACTCTACCGCTTCTTGGTAACCAAACACCTCAACAAAATAATCCACCGTTGCCGGGTTGCAGTTGTCTGCAATACCAAAGCTATCTGGGTAGGGCACCTGAGGCATGGTAAACGCCGAGCTATAATGTACTTTAAACCGAGCTTTATTACAAAAAAAAAGAGGGGGGAGGGCCTAAACCCTCTCCCACTCATCAAATATAAAAAATATAACGTAAACTACGCTACGGGGTTCTGGAAGATAAAGCCGGAGCCACACTTACCATTCTCGCCCATACCAACGAGCTCGAAGCTGCGCTCAACAAGAATATCACCAGTAAACACTCTGCGCTCGATGTTGAAGCGCTCAGGAGTGGAGATGGGATAGCCGCTGAGGGTATAGGTGTAGGCAAAAGCAGGGTTGCCGTAGTTAGCATCCAGAGCAGGCATGAAGCCATCAGTGGAGCCGGATGGGTGGTAGAATAGAATAGCAGTGTTGTTATAAATATTCTCCAGCACTCCGGTGCTTTGGTTGAGTTTGAGGCGGCGAGCTACGCGAATTTCGTCCAGACCGAAGATCTGAGCCAAAGTCTTCTCATCCACCAAAATCCCACGCTGCATGAAGTCACGAATACGCTTGTTACGCTTGAGGGCGTTAAAAGCATCAGGTGAAATCACCAGTTTGTTAGGATATACACCGATTTGGCTGCGTACTTGCTCTTTAGCGTCGTCCATTAGCACTTCTACGTCAGCAGTAGGGCTATTGAACTGGTCAGCTCCGCCATTATACGAGGCGAGGTTGAGAACGTTATTGGCTTCGTATTGAGTTGTGTCGGTTACCTGAGTGGCTACTTGAACCTCCCAGGATTGCATTAGGCGGTTGGCAGCGTCCTTAGCAGCAAACTGACGAAGGTCAATTTGAGCAGCGCCGTTCTTGGCCTCAGCAGCGATCTCTTCGGCAATCTCCCAACTAATTGCTTCCTGACGGAGAGCAAATGAGCGGGTTCCGAACTGATTTTGGATTTTCTGGATATTAGTTCCAGGGGCACGAAGGAACGACTGAGCCGCAAAAGCCTCCTTGCCAAACACTAGGGTACGGCCGGCGCGAGTATTCATAGATACCGCGGGAGCGAAGAAGGTAGCAACACCTTCAGCGTTTTTGTACCCTTGAGCTAGTTGCGTAAGAATCGGGTCAATTACGCGGACCTGATCAAGATTCATCATGGTAGTTTTTCTCCTTTAGTATTTATCAGGCGCCAGCTTCGTTACCAAGCTTAACACGGATGTACTGGCCAGCAGTTGTGGCAGTAGAGGTGTCAAGTGCGCGGCCAAGGATCACTCCTGCGCCAGCGGTCTTAGTAGCTTTTCCAGCAGTGGTTGCGTAAACAGCGTCATCTACACCGAAAGCAGCAGCAGCTGCGTCCACTGCAACAATAACGATGCCGGACGTAACGATAGAAGCCAGGCCTTGATAGGGGAAGACGCCAGGCTTGTAAGGTGTGGTGGAAGGATTCAGTTGACCTTCGTAAACGAGAGTAGCACCATCATCTACTTGGTAGCCATTGGCGTTAAGTTCGCCTTGGCCATAGATGCGGTATACGTTGATACCAGCGGCGTATCCGCCGGCTACAGGATAAGCGCCATCGCGCTTAATGAAACGGTGGCCTTCGATACCAGCGGCGAGGTTTGTGGCGTCGGTGACGGTCACAGTCTCAACATACTGGTGGTCAAAGGACATATAACGTGGATCGGTTGCCATGTTGTTAAATCTCCTTATGAATTAGATAGAACAGCCTTCAGGGCCACGGTGTACTCAACACCTTTTTCCTCGGCGTATTCCAACGTTTGAGCGTGGAGGTCGGCCGTGGTAGGATCGTATACGTACCCGTCTACGGAAGGTAGTGGTTGCTTTCTGCTCTTAGGAGCAGAGGCGGGGGTTGCAAATTCTTCAAAACTTACCATAGAAGGCAGGCTTCCAAGGATTCCTTTGAAGAAGTCAAATTGTGAAGCTTTACCTGCTTCAGAGAAATTAACTGAGTTTTTATTATTGAGAGTTTCCATAAACCTCACCAGATCAATCTTAGAGACAATCTGCTGAGTAAGTTTACCCTCACCATAGAGAACTTCACAGAAATCAGAAATTTCCTTTTCTCTCATCAGTTTTTTCTGCCTAGCAAGTTCGTCTTCTAATTCGGCTACCCGGGCTTGAAGATCATTCTGTCCCTGAACTCCCATAGCTTTTTCGCTATGATCCAGAGTTCTTGTAGCCTCTTTTGAAACTTCTTTGCTCTTTTTCTTTTCATCGTCGTCTTCTTCCTCTTCTTCGTAGCTCTTGCATCCCTCTCCCATATCCTCGGCTTTTACTTCTTCTTCCTCTTCGGCGTAAACTGCCTGGCCTGCAGGCTCCTCTGTAGTAGGCTCACCCATGTCCTCAGTTTTTACTTCTTCGTCATCCTCCTCCTCACTACCATTTTTTTCCTTTTTGGCCTCCATCGCTTTTTTAAGTCCTTCAGGCATTTCGCCGTAAGACATTCCTTTATCTTCCATCATGGAAGCAGCATCAGTTTTAAGAGCTAGAGCTTTAATCAACTCATCTATTTCATACTCAGAGGCAAGTTTAGCAATCTTTTGATCACCGTCTTCCATGTCACCGGAGATGTCTTCGGTTTCCATCTCTGGCTCCTCAGGGGCGGGTGTTGAATCCTCCTCTGGAGCAGGCTCCGCGTCTTCTTCAGGAGCCACGTCTTCTGTCGCCATGGGATCGGCAGCGTCATCCATACCGTCCTCTAGGCCAAGGTCGTCGGAAGAATCATCAGCCATGGACATCTCAGGAACCTCGGGTTCCATTTCTGTTTCCATGCCGTAGTCCATGTCATAGTCTGCTGGAGCTCCAGTCTCGGAGATCTGGTTGCCATTGTCGTCATAGACATTGGCTTTGGCTTTGGCTTTATCGCCTCCTGCGCCAATATTAATATTGACGGTCATCCCCCCACCTTCGTTGTGTTCAACAACTGAAGTGGCCAAAGCGGGAGTTTCTGGTTTGGTTTGTTTCCTAGCCATAGTTTGATTTGTTCCTAAGGGTTCTTTAAACGAAATAGAAGACTCCCCTTTTTTAGGGGTAATTGTAATCGTTTTTTGTTCGGATTCTTCCGAAAAAGCGGTTAGTCCTTTTACGGCAGGAATAGAAACCAAACCGAGATGCCGAAGAGACAATTTCCCCGGCGTTGGATTGGTTTCTGCTTCTGGTAAATAGAACGAGCTGCTTACTTTTTTAAACACCCCATCTTTGATGAGTTGCTCGGCCTTAGGGGTAAGTTCAACCTTACCCCAGAGTTCTTTGCCTTTTCTCCAGATTTTACGCACCCAGCCTAGGGCCGGGGTATCATCCTGTTGATCATGGCCGATAATCAGCGGCGCTTCGTGGTGTAGTGGGTCATACGACCCAATTACCTGATCGAGATCATTTTCTGTAAATACCAACTCCTGGCCTGTAGAGGAGATTTGCGGGCCAGCCCTAAACATCTCAATAAAAACCACTTTTTTAGGTTTTTGTGCCGAAAGTGGTTCTTTGTTGTTAAGTGCGTAATCTTTCATTTATCAAAACACCGAGCCGGTTCCGAGAATAGAACTAAATCTTTCCTCGTTTCTGGAGAAAGAGTCACTCAGTTGAGCAACCTGCCCGGCCGGAGTCCTAACAATTGTTATAAGCAGACGTTCTAGAGTTGGGCTAGTAGCCACATAAACGTCAAGTCTTACAGACCCATTTTCTAAGTCGGTGGCATTGTTATTAGCAGAAGAGCAAACAACAAGATACGCCTGCTCTGGCCTAGAGCCAAAGAGCGCGCCTTGACGGAAGAATTGGCCTAAAACCTGAGAGGCAATAGACTTTACCCTTGCATAAACAGTACCTGCCGAGTCAATCTGCTCGAAAAGAATATCATCAAAGCTCCGGCCCATAACATCGATGAGGACGTTTAGAATGGCCCGAGTATTAACAAACTTAAAGAGTGGGTTGGGGGACAGAGTTCTGGCACCCCAAGCAACAATTCCGCGGTTGGGAAGAGAGCGAATGGGGTTAAGTCCGAGGGCGTAAGTAACCTCTTGTTGTTGAGCGGAGATCTCAAACTTAAGCGCTACAGCACCACGAAGAGGGTACCGGGCACCAGCAGGGGGTTGTTGGAAGCCCTCATTAATGTACCTAGAGCAGGCAATACCCGCCACATAGCTCGAAGGAGCAATGTAACGGTCGTCAAGGTTTTTGATATAAGGAGCGTAGTAAGCTCCATGGCCAAAAGGCACCCCTACGGTGGCTTTAATACCATCGAGTTCGTCTTGTACTTCTGTAAGGGATGTTTCATCTGCCCCGCAGTCAATGAGAGCAAGGTGCTGGGTTCCGGTAATACCCTCTGTCGGACCAAGTTTGCCCTCGGCAGCCTTGATTAAGGTCTGAGTGATCTTAAGCCTTTCGCGACGGGCCTCGGCTTTGCTAGCAAAGTCACCCGCCCCCACCTCATAGGATAGGATTTTATAGGCCTCGGGGGCAAATAGGAAGCCTGGTGAGAGGACTCTGGAGTCCATGCCCTGCTCAATGGAGTAGACAAAGTCATTAGCCTTTGCCGTTGCTGTTAGTTTGTAAGAATCATAGCCTGGATTTTGGCTAACAGAAACCAACTTAATAACGTTTCCATCAGCGACCCCAAATCTATTCTTCCCTGGGTTTACCGGAGAAGAAACCCCGTTCTTAGATGTAATTTTTACTCTTAAAACGTAGTCATGGGAATAGAATCCGTTAGGAATAGACTTATCTAAAGAGGCGGACGCTCCAGCAGTAATAGTAATATCGTTGGGGAGTACTGTTGCTGAAGTGTTGTTAGTTACGGTTTGAACAGTAAATCTAACTCCATTAGCAACCAAAATGTCCCCGGAGGCAAGTTGAGTTGTAAATAAGGTATTAAGGCCTGTAACTGTGCCTGAGGCAATACCTACAGTACCGGTTAGGGCAATGTCAGCAAGCTCAGGGCGGATATAGGGTGCCCCAGCCTCCGAAACAAGCGTAGATACCTTATGGCCGTTATTGGGAACATAAGTTGTTCCTGATACATTTGAGCCGGAGCTAACCGCCTCGACGGAATAATAACCATCCAGTTCTTTTTCTTCTAAGATGGCTTTAATTTCAGTTACCAAGGCAGTTGTCAAAGCCTCCGGGGTCGCTCCATTGACAATAATTGCGCGGTCCTCACCGGCAACATTAACATAGAAGACCTGAACGGAGTCGGGAAGGAATCCGGTTCGGGTCGTTACACTACCGGTGGTAGTAATGCTTCCGCTCGGTACAATATCAACCCCACCAGACTGAATTTCAGCAAAAGTGGTAGTAGCGAAATCATATCTCCAGTACGAAGAGTCAGCATCAGCCCATTTGAGGGGTGCAGTGGCTCCAGAAGTTAAGTCTTTAGAAATCCCAACGATCTTATCGTCTGGGATGGTAGAGGCCGAAGTATAGATGCTCTGGTCGATGAGGAAGGCTTTTACAATAGCAGACTGCTCAGAAGCGGGGTTGAAAGCAATCTTGCGAACCACCACGTCGGCTGTGGGAGCGCCAGTAAAATCAATGGGGGTAGAAGGTGTGGCTGGTAGGGCAAGCTTAATAGCACTGCCTGCTTTAGCAGTTACAACATATACCGTATTAAAGGCCAGATTTCCCAAGGTTCCTATTGCAGAACCCTCCAGCACTACTTTATCCCCATCAGCAAGACCAGTGGAAGAAGTTAATGTAATTGTATCAGCAGTTGCATTAAAGTTAGCAACGGTGGCAGCGTAGGCAGTAGATGACTCGAGTAAAAATGCGCTAATCGAGCTTCCAGATACGTGAAGCACTGGTTGGCCGGTTGCAATGTCCCTTGACACGCAACGAAAGTTCATCTCTTTCACCGACGCGTAAGACTTAACAACTACTTGGTTATTAATATTCAATCCGGCAGCAAAAGTTGTATCGCTAAACTGATAGGCAAAAAACCGGTCAATTTTAGGTAAACTTCTGGTATCCCTGGAGAAAATCCTAAATTTCCCAGCAAGAGCCTCAGTGGCGTCCTGCTCGATACGATAGTAGTCAGAAAAACCATCTCCACCGCCTAAAGTCCCCGCGGCATTTGCTAAAAATGCGTAGATGTCACGGGCATTATCAACCTGATCTAGGGCAGTTGTTGTAATTACCTTGATATCAGTACCATCGGCATCATTTACTCCGATAGAAGTTCCATAATACCTACCATTGACCTTTATGGCAAAGGCATTATACCCAGCCCCTGCAGTCGACGAGCTCAAATCTACCACAGTTTCGGGCGTAGGAGATACGCGGGTGTAGTACAGAATACCATTCACACCAACGTTATCAAAAAAAGCTTTAACAGCATCGTAAGATGCCAAGGCGCCGCTATTTCCCACCGGGATGCTACCACCCACTTTATCTACAAAGTCGGCTACTGAGCCAATTTGAGTGGGTTTATAGGGCTCGAGTAGCGAGTATGCATCAACTGCATCCGCTCCATAATAATCTTCGGTAGGAGTAGTACCGAAAAGGTATCCCACAGCGTGGGTGGCTAGGGGCTGAGGCAAACCACCTGTAGAAGCTTGGGTTACAAAAACGCCGGGCCGATTCAATGTCGCAGCATTGATTCTAATTGGATTGGCCATAGGGAAATTGAAGACACTATATCTTTCATTACTACCCTTAAACAAACGGTGGTTTTAAACTTGTTTAGTTTATTACGTCAATTTTATATAGCTGAAAGAGTTCATTCATGAGCCAGTCAGAACATGATATGGTTCCGCACCTCTTAAACTCAAGAATTTTGATTGCCTTTCTAAGAATTTTATTAAAGTCCCCAGTTTCAACATACCGCGAATTAACACTAATAAATACTTTAAGTTCAGATACATCAGTATTAAGACATATTGAACACAATATGAGGATCAGGTGTAGTTTTTGTTGGTCTGTCATTATTAAGATTTATTAATAGACTCAATGGCCTCTTGGTGGATTTGTGTCATGGCCATAAACATGCTCATTGGTACCTGCTCCATATCAAGTACTCCAGCAAAAGAGCCATTTTGGACACCATAGCACAACCTAAGCCAGGTATGCTTAGACATATAGTTGCATAGAATGTTATCTTTGATCTTTTCAAAGATCTCAAGTAGAGTTCTTTGAGGAAGGCCTTTAAAATCAATTCTCTTTGTACAGAGTCGGTCCAATATCTCCACTACCTGATCCAGATTTATTTGCTTTTCCTCCCCCTCCCCACCACCGATTATATTATCAAGGAACTCCAGGTCCGAGCCACTTATATCCCTAAAAGAAACCTTGCGCTCTTTACGATCGATTACACTAACAGTGTAGTTAGGATTTCTTTTAACAACCAAGGACATTAGTCTACCACTTCGTCCTCGTCAACACCCAGAAGATCATTAATTGCCCCACCGAGCTTTTTAAGCTGTCTGGCGGTGAGACGCTTAGCATCTTTTAGGGACAGCCGGCGAGTGCCAGAGTCGGGCATATGAAGAATGCAGATAGTCTGTAGAGTAGCTTCTACCTCAGAGATGTTTTTATTGTCAGAAATTTTAGAAATCTCGATTAAGTCATTGGCAGAAGGTTCCTTTAAAGTCAAAAACTTACCCGGAGCCACCTCAACTGGAATTAGTTCCGGCTCGCCAAAGTCAAACAAATCGTCATCGGCATCATTTGTGGCCTGTGCTGACATCTCTCTTGACATTTTACTTATTGCGGCCATGGGGCGTGGATTTATAACGTGTTCCAGTCTTTAAACCCGTTTTGTTTAAAATTACTTATGAGTAGGTATGGAATTCCATGGCAGTTAATAAAAACCCCCATGAAGAATGGCAAAACCTAAAAACCAACTCTGATTACAGAAGCACCGATACTCAATTATCATCACTGACCCGCCAGCAACTTTCACAGTCAGAATACCTCACAACCTCAAACCGCGTTAATCCAGGCCCGCTTAGAAACACTAGGGCGAGTGCGGCCGATTCTAAGCCACAGCTCCCACACCCCCTAGGATCAGAGGATATGTGGGGATGGCAGCAGTGGCCCAATTTACTTCCTTCTGATCTCATCGAGCCGAATATCGCCGAGGATCTTCTAGAGGTTATTAGGGATTCAGACGTGCCCGGCAAGGACTACTCTCCCTATGGCGAAGAAGGTGGAGCATCTACTTAGCAAATAAGGTTTAAAGGGTATTAAAGCTAAGATCATGAAAAACTTTCCTGATTCTGCAAGCCAAGCTGAAATCTCTAGCTGGAGGAGGTGGGCAGAAAAAGCCCCCGCCCCGGCCAAAGGGCCTAGTAGTCTAGCCCCCGATCTTTTACAAAGTGGGTGGGAGTCAATTCCCTCCCCAGCCCCATCTCCTTACAAATCGTGCGGCTCTTGCCGTAGAATTAGATGACACAGCCAGTAAAACGTACTAAGCCCCCCGCAGCTGCTGAAACTACTACTACTTCAGACCCGGTGACTCCTCCGGTTATTCCAGCAGCGGAGCCGGTTGTCGCCCCTCCCACTGGAAAGATTTTTCTTGGCGAGGAGGACAGAAGACTACTAAAAAAATTCACTTCTCATATTGTTAAAAAACTGGACCTTGGTGGTAACAGATCGATAAAAATGTGATAGAATGGTGGAGAGTGCTAGTACAGTTTGCTATGAAGCCCACGTTGATAAAAGCTTACATGGACATAGCAGAAAGATTTGCCGAAGTCTCTGAATGCCAAAGACTAAAAGTTGGCGCGTTAGTGGTCAAGAACGGCTCTATATTAGCTCATGGCTGGAATGGCACTCCGAGTGGATTTAGGACTAATGTCTGTGAGCTGGAGGACGGTACAACATCCCCATTTGTTCTTCACGCAGAGCAAAATGCCCTGGTTAAGATGGCAAAGTCCACGGAGTCGATTGACGGGGCAGAGTTTTTTTGCACGCACTCCCCCTGCCCCGAGTGCTCAAAGTTATTAGCTCAGAGCGGAGTAAAAAAATTCTATTATAAGTATGAGTATCGTATAACTACCGGATTGGATGTTCTTAAACAACTAGGGGTGGAGGTAGAGCAGGTGCCATGAGTTTAAACTCGGAGCAAGAAAAAAAGTCTCTAAAGGACTCTTTTAAAAATACGGCTGACTTAGGCAAAATGCTTAAGTGCCTAGAGGCTGTTCTTGAGTACAGAAGCCCTTTTGCTCTTTATGTCGCCACTGCTGACCAAGCAGACTGCTCTTGGATTTTTGAAGCTGACATGGTTTATCAGATGGTTGGTGGAGAACACAACTACCGAGACGTATTTAAGTCACTTTTTGCTACTAAATTAGAGCAGGAAACAGGAATTGCGTTTTTTGTACTTAAGAAAGTTGGGCCTTTGTATGCTGTAAGAGTTGATATAGAAACTCTCGATGAGATAATTAACGAGTTATACGACGAACTTTAGAGATTTTAGAACAGTTAAAATTTCATTTATCTTAGACTTTAACTCAAAATTTTCATTTCGTTTAAATCTTGTGCCGGCTGGCACTACCACATTTGTCGGTGAAACTGTCATTTTAGTACCCGGGAGGAGGGTGTCAAAACCTGTTACACGGAACTCTGTGGTTTTTAGGTGGATGGGGGTAGCGTTTAGAAGGACTTTGGTGATTGGTGTTGTATCTGCTTCGGCGGTGCTTGCCGGGGTTCCCGTAATTACAACAAAAGTATCTCCTACGCTCAACTGAGTATCGAAAGCGGTGGAGGTACCAGTAACTACGCCATCAGCGCCGATGGCAATAGTGCCCGTATAGTAAAAGGAGTTTAGTGCGGTTGTTAGATTTGCCACTGATGGGGGCGCAGCCCCTCCTGCTAGCTCAAGAGCCTCCACTCGTAAACTAAGACTTTGAAGCCCAACTGCCTCGGTATCTACTTTATCACTCAGCGCGCGAAGAGTTAATGAAGCAGTTTGAAGTTGTTGTTGGCTATCTGCTAAACTTTGCTGAAAATTTTGCTCAACAGTACTAATATCATCCTCGAGTAGTTGAAGAGTTGTTTCTATATTAGAAATAGAAACTGTTGTAGCCTCAGAAAGCGCGGCTTGGGCCGAGGCGATTGCAGTAGAAAAAATCTTAAGATCGCGGATTTTTGAATATGTTCTATCGGCATATCGTACATTCACGGCCCCTAGCTGTGTTGATGGATCAACAACTTCAGCAAGATTTACACCGAGCTTAAGCCCACTTTTTGTACCTGTACCATCTTCGACAAAGAGAGTGCCTTCTGAAGTAAGTCCGTCTTGGGCTAGTACTTCACCGGCTGTAGAGAGCTCCTGCCTTGCCACATTAAGTAGGCCTCCGGCATGGTCTTCTATAAACCGCCTACGTAAATCCGCCATTTTGTCCCCACCGATTAATAATTACCATAGTAGTCTTTAATCAGAGAATCCTCAAGACTACTTGTAAAAAAAGCATACATATGTGGCGGGATAATTGTTACTGGTGGCGAGTTGTCCCAGAGCACAAGCCAATTGTTACAAACTAGCATTCTGATTTTAGATGCTACTCGGCGATTTGACCAATCTATTTCACTTCCGCGGATATCAAGAATAGTTTCATAGTTCTTTCTAAACATATTCGAGCTTACATTGGATGAAGAGGTTGTGGTGGGGGTAAAGTCTCGGAGTAACTTCTCCTGGACCTGCGGAGTAAGAGAACAGTTTCTTGCCAACAAAGCTTTAATGGCCCTATTTTTACCAAGATTAATTACCTCAAGGCTTGGGCAATTTGAAAAATTTAAAACTTCAAGTAGTGGAGCGTTTTTTACAAATACTGCCCGCATATTAATATTCCCCTCAAGGTTAAGGTGCTGTAGTTTTGTTCTAGTAATGTTGAAGTTGGCATGTACTAGTTTGTTTTTTTGTAGATTAATACTTTTTATCTCGGGGTCGATGAGTTGGTTAGTTGAGGCATCTATCCAATAATCCTCCCATGTTAGGATTTCTTGGTTGGTTAGTTTAAGCTCAGCAAAATTAACTTCTCCTCTGCTATCTTTTTTAAAATCAAGCACGTACGAATCGTTCATCTGCTTAAACATTTCAGCATAATTTTCTACAAACCTGTTCTCTATAGACTCAAATTTTGCGTAGTTAAAATTATGAGGGGCTTTTACTCCAAAGGATAGAGACTTAGCATTTTTAACGGTTTTAAAAAAAGTTTGGATGTGTTGATTACTCATTTTTTAAGCCTGCCGCCAGAGAGTGTTTTTGGACAAAAATCTAAATAATACTCTCCGTTATACGGCGGAGAGAATTTTTTGCACTTCATCAAATTCATACATATCTGGTAGTGGAATGGAGAGTCAAAAGTGGCACAATTAAACTCTGTGCTTTTTTCCAACTTGCCTCTAATAAACTCTACAACACCGAACTCAGTGTTTCCAAACTCGCTTAGGTCTCCACCGCCCGCCTCTATTATAATAGGAGCGGTACCAACCGAATCTAGTAAGGGCTCGCCCCTCTCCCCCACAGAAGTAGAGGGCGGCAATAACCCCATGAAGCTGGGTGGATTTGAAAAAGCTGTTGTTGGCACGATAGAGGCCGCTGGGGTGTATTGAGCAAAAGTTCCCAGTGGTCGGTCTATTGCTACTTTTGATGGCGATCCTCCAGGCACCTCGGAGTAGGTTTCCGGGAATAGGGATTTATTTCTGGGTTTAACACAGCGGTCTTGGGACCCAGAGTATTTGGCTTCGCAATCCGCGGCGCTCCCTCCGAATCTCTTGCAAGATTCTATGGGGTTGAAAGACGGGGACGTAGACGTAGACGCAGAAGAAATAAAGTTTGCTCCAAGCACGTCCGAATTTACTTCCGGTTTGCCGTCTAACTCTGAGTAGATACTTGCCACTTTAAATGGTTTTGCGGGGGGAGGTACAAAACTCCTATCCAACTCGTATTGTGTTGCAGGTTGGTACTGAACTTGCTTATAACCCACCACTTGAAGAGCAAAGGTCTCTTCCGCCAAAGAAATCTCATTGGCCAGTAGGTTCTCGTCTGAGAATTTTATAAACTTACTTATGAGGTTAATTGGTAGCTCGTTAACAACACCAAGTGCTAAAACATTTGAAGAATAGGAGGTAATTTGTTGAGCTTGTTCCGGCGTAACTGAATTTACTACCGGAACCCGATTTGGCTTCCTAGAATTTCCAACGCCGGGGGACTCGGCTATTTGAGCCACTGAGGCTTCTTGTATTAAGGCCGGCAACCCTCCATTTTCAGAGCTGGTTACTGATATTGCCGGTAATATAGCCTCAAAAGTTTTATTTTGAGCTAAAACAGCAGGCTCTAGGTTTTTTGAAAAGTTAGAGTCAGAGCGAAAATTGTAATCAAGTTTTGAATTAAAAACATTTTTTATTATAGTAATGGACTCTATTAGCGAATACACTCCCTCAATAAGGTTGGGAAGATCATAAAACTCATAAGAAGTGTCTACTTGAAAGTTGTTTGTTTGGTATGAATTTTTATACCATCCCAGCTTTGCTCCAAGGCCGGATAGACTGGCATATCTTAAAAACGAAGTAAAACTTCCACCGGAAAATCCGTCTAGCGTTTGACCTAGGGTATTAGGGGAGGTTGGATCACTAAGTATAGAAATTAGTTCTTTGGGTGTTAGGCCTTTTGCCCTATCATAAAGCCTCTCAATAATTTTCTGAGAAGAGACGTTGCCAAGATTATCCCCTATGATCTTTGTCCATTGCCTCAAAGCGATAGGAGCTAGGTTGTTAGCCTGCTCGTATGTAATTGTTGGAGAAGAAAACGCATTTTGCTCATAGACTCCAGAAAGCATTTGCTCGATCATTGGCTGAAGGAGCTCTATATCTTCTTTATTTTTTATGATAGTGGTTTCGCCATTTTGATACAGATAAGAAATCGACTCTAGTAGTGTTAGATTATTACTACCCAGTATCCGCTCAAATTTTACTAACTGAGCAGGATCAACTGCAAAAGTAAGTCCTATAAGAAGCCCGATAAGTTTTGGGTATTTGTCTATGCTAACATGGGCTAGTTTAGACTTATCTTTTTGCGATATATTTAAAATATTAAGCAACGAATCAACTTGATTACTAGAGTATAGAAAGTTTAAATACTCGTCAATTCCCTCCTGCCCACCAAACTCGTAAATAAGCTGAGTGAGCTCATATGCTTTAAAAAATGACTTAATATCCGAAGAATCAGTAAGGGGAGCAAACTTTGCTATAAGTTGCGGAAATGTTTTTGCTTGTAAAAGCGTATTTATTTCGGAGTCTCTAAATCCTAAAGATTTTAAAAAACCCACAAGTTTAATATTACCGATGTCAGTAGCTTTAAATGACAAGTTTGGTATAAATTCAGAGTTGGCAATTCCGGCAAATTTAAAGGCCTCCCCAACCTCCTCAAGTCTACTAAGAATCTTCTCTATCCACTCACCAAAAAACTCTAAGGACTTACCGGGAAGAACGGGGTCGAGGATAGTTGCAGAGAAACGAGAGTAAGTATTTAATAGGTTTCTTAGGCCTCCTGTGAGTCCTACTGAGGAATTAGGCGAGGAGTAATCTAGGTCCAAAAAGAATGATGATGGAGGAAATACTCTTTGAAACTCATTGATTTGAGCTCTTACAGATCCCAAACCCTCCCACCCAGGCACCTTCCCCCCCTCATCAAGAGTATTTAAAACGGCCTTAGTAGTATCGCCAATAAACAAGCACTTTTTATACACGCTTTCAAGCGAGAACAATAACAAATCTACCTGAGCCGGCTCTGCATAAGAAGTAGCTTCTTGAAGAGACGTGTACTTATCCTCAATTCCGTTCTTAAATTGCGAATATACAGGATTATAGGCTAAATTCCCCTCTCCTATCGGAGTACCAGCTGGTATTTCTTGAGCGTGCACAAACGACTTAAGAGCGCCGAATCCGTTCAAAAATTTTAGCCCGGGAATTTTATTCGGGGTGGTGGAAGCTCTGTATAGAGTAGACCATTGCCCAAAAGCCGAGTCTCCTTCCGCAATATCAAAAATACTAGTAACTTTTCTACCCAAGCTGGAGGCCAGAAGATATTCCGAGTATGCCGAAATGTACTCCACTCCACCCACCGGTGAGCCTTCATACGATCCGAAAGAGTCAGAAACCTCTTTGAGATTTTTTATAGCCTCAAGGACCTGCTTCCCCGCCCCTCCAAACGTCCCTGAAAGAAGCTCTGGGTTAAGCTTTTCCTCCGGAGCGAATTCCGGCACCTCCGAGTCAGAGATTATTTCATTAATGTCAAATCCAGCCTCAGTAAACTTACCAAATGCGGTTCTAATATTGGAAAGGAATACCGCCTTAAAAGACTTGGTTTGATCGAATCTTTTGGATGTGTATTTAATCCACTCGGTTTGATCGAAATACACTCTTGTGGGGGAAGGAACATCCGGTCTAAGTTTCCAAAGCTCGCCATTATACACAATAAGGCTATCGTAGGAAATTTTTATGTTGTATTTGGAGAGGCCTAGGGCCGAAGCAAACCGATTGTAGCTTAGTGGGGAGTAGGATGAGTTGTCTTCTTTGGTTGAAAATGTTTCCCAGTACCGGTCTTTAGGAAATACGGTGTATATCCTATTGTTTTCGGAGTCTATTTCTTTTGGAGCAACAGAGTATAGTAGGTTGCTATATTGATATTCTGGCTGCGCTTGCAATACGTCAATACTACCCGAAGAAGAATAAAAAGAAAAATCTGCTATGCTGCCGATAACAAGCTCAAAATAGGTATCTAAAGAGCGGGTAAGCAACGGGTCAAAGTTGGGCTTAGCAATTATAAATTTTTTGAGTTGATTATTAATATACGGAAGAAGGGCTTTTACCGCCTCGGTATTAAAATCTAGGTCAAATACTACCTTAAGAAGAACTTCTTTAAGTGGAAGTATTGTAACCTCGTCTTTCACCTCAATGCGGTTAATAATTCTGTTTAATAACTCAAGCCCAGAATCTAAAAATTTCTTCTTCGAGCTATCAGTACTAAGACTCCCGTAGGCTTTTTCGTACTCCACGAGCCCATTTGAGACTAATTTTTGCGCATTTAAGCGAATCTCTTCAAAAAGCTCGAAGGCCATGTATGCTGCATGTCTACTTAAACCTTAAACTTTAAGTTTAAAGTTATTGGAACTCCAAAAGATTATGCAATCCAAGATCTCTGTAGTCTTAATTAAGAGTAGAGCCGTTAATAATTCCTCAGATCTGAACAAGATGGCCGTGCATCTAGAGCAGATTCTCACAGAAAAAGATGGTGTGGAGCTTAAAGTCCGTCAGACTTTAACCGAGGCGGCCATCAAAACCGCCAGTGTGGTTGTGTTTTGTGGGTATGACTGCGCGGTTTTGGGAGAATTTTTCCGAGCTCTTGCCGCTATTGAAGTTTTTGAGGGCGGAGATGGCCCTCTTCTTTTTCTCTATGAAGAGCCGGGTCAATCGCCCTGGGAGCGAATCAACTACATTCTTAGGGACGGGATGGATTTAGGCCGCGTGAGTCCTAAGGTATTTAACAGAGTGGTTGACAGCTGGGCATATCGTGATATAATTAGTACTATAGATGTGACTATGCGTAAGCTTGGAATCGAATCAACTCCTGACACTAGCTCCGCACCTCTCCCAGGAGATGCTTCAGCAGCTCCTAGAGCATGATCGCTGGAAAACTGAAGCTACTTTTGCTCACGAGATAAGACTAGAGGAGCTGAGAACCCAGCCCAGGTTGCGAAAAGCTCTGGGGGATGGAGCGGGGCATAGCTTATCTCTCGGCCCCTCAGACGAAGATAGAAAGTTTAATAAAATTACCTCGTATGGGGCTTGTAACGACAAGCACTTTGGCCTGTTGTCTAAAACAAAGATCTGGGAAGGAGCGAATGAGCGCTCAGCCAAGCTCTTCGAGCAGTGGCACTCTCACCTCAGAGAAAATAACATAATCCCTCTAAAAGACCTAAGAGAAGGACGAATTAAGACTTTGTTGCTAGCTTTTCTTTGGGCGAGTGGTTGTGGCCACAGGGTGGCTAAGTGGCCAGAAGCCTCCGATATCCACCTTTTAGAGACGCTACGTAAGGACTTAAAGGACAGATTTTCAAAGTTCTCTAAGCATAGCATCACCGCCGCTTATGAGTCCTTAAAGATTTTTTGGAAGGAAATAAATGATTATGAACTTGCGCCATTCAACTCCACATTAATTGCCGATGTACTAGACGAAGCATACCAATACTCCTCTCAAAAAGCCCAAGAAGAGTCCAAAGTTGATGTGAAAAACTCGCCACTTTTTACGGAGTTCCAAAAAAACTTTCCCGGGCTCCCTCTCGAATTGCTTGAAAAATATTACGTAAAAAATAGGTATAATTTTGTTGCGGCTGGGGTCGGGGCTCTTCGCAAGTCCTTTACCACCACTCCTCCACCAGAGCTGGAGCAAAAGTTTGCTTCTGGCGAATGGCCTAAAAAGTGGCACATCTATCTCACCTCCTACGAACCAAAATGGCAAAAACAACTCACAGCGATTTACCACGAGACCAAGCAAGCTCAGGAAACATGGAAAGAGGGGTGAATATTATCACCAACACATCCCCGATTATTGTTGATGGGGCGGAGGAAGCTCTTGATAGGTACAATAAGGGAGAGATTACTGCTCAAGAATTTTACGACATAGTACTCGATGCAGAGGTGGTTTATGTTGATCGTTCTAGTGCTTCAGAGTTTAAAGACTCAAAAGACAATAACTTAGCAAAGTGAGGGGGCATGGCTGAAGACCGCTCTGCAGTTAAGCAGGTTAAAACAGGCTACTACGATCGCTTTTTTAGCCTTGGAGTGGCTCAGGGGAGCCTGGCCGGCTACAAAGCAGATCCGTACGCGTTTTCAGCCACACCGTACTTAAACTCCGGGACTATCTTACCGCGCCGTGATGATATTCTCATTGATGAAGGGGGTGGTGGGCCCAGGGCAATTGAGAAATATATGCGGCTGTTTAACGACAGCCATCTCCTAGCAGCTTGGGAAAAAATTACTGGGGAGATTATTCAACGCAAGTGGGAGATAGATCCAGCTTCGCCATCGGACCGGGATGAGGAAGTTGCCGAGTTTGTACGCCAAGTACTTAAGCGTATGGGCACCAATACTCGCCAAGCTTATGGCAAAGAAATGCTAGTTAGTTCTAACTCTGCATTTGATACATTTACGCGGGGAATGTGCGAGGCCCTAATCCTTGGTATTTCTATCGGAGAGATTTGCTGGATGAGGCAGGGGGATTATATCGTTCCATCGGAGATAAAGATTCGGGACCCGCGCAGGTTCTTGTTTGTTCTCAACGAAGATGGTACTATTTCTCCTCGGCTGATGACGGTTGAATCTGCGGTGGAGGGTATTCCGCTTCCTCTGCGCTCTATGGTGATTCATAGGCACTGGGCCTATAGCAACTTTATGGACCCGTACGGAACGGGCCTGGGCCGCCAACTCTATAGCCTAGTGGAGTTTAGGCGGACGCTGATGTCTTTTTGGCTTCAGTATGCCGATAAGCATACCACCCCAACCGCAGTGGGTAAGTTTTCATTGGGCACCCCAGATGAGGAGGTTCAGTCACTTTTCTCCGCGCTTCAGCGCCTGGGCCAAGAAACCGCAATTGTCATCCCCGACGAGATGGAAATTAGTTGGTTGGAGAGCCAGGGCCGGGCCGAAGTCTATGAGAAACTTATTGAGTATGTGGATCAGCAAATTAGCTTTGTTATCAATGGAGAGAATACTGTTGGCCAAGAGACCGGAAATGTGGGGTCATATGCCCGGGACCAAGTCTCCGACTCGGTACGTATGCGTAAAGCTAAAGCGTTCTCTGAAGAGCTCGATGAGACAATTAACTCTACGTTGGTACGTTGGATTGTCGAGCTTAACTACCCGGGTGCCCCTACTCCTAGACTTCGTAGAAACTTTAATGATCTAGAGCAGCGTGAAGACCCGGTCAGAATAGTGCAAATGCTTACTCAGCTACAAGCCGTGGGATATGAAATCAAAGACCTCGACTGGATCCGCGATAAGTTAGAAATTCCGTCGCTTGGAAAAGTTGACCAGAGTGCAATGATGGGAGGTCCTCCTTCCGCTCCTATGGGCGAAGCACAAACCCCTGAGCAAATGGCCGATAGCTCCAATGGCGCGATGGGGGCATTTGGCGCTGATCAGGACGATGTGCTTAAGTTGTTTGATTTTTCTGAGTTGGGAGATTATGATGAGGATGGCGATAATACCGACAAAACCAAGAAAGATAAGATAGCACAAATAATTGCCACCAAGTTCGATGGGGCTCTTGACGATGTTGGGTTTCAGCGAATTGTCTCTGACACAGGAGACACTGAGGCTTCTACCTCACGAGTACGGATTGATGGCTACACTTCACTTGGAGAAATTAGCCACGGGTGCCGAAGGTTAATCGAAGAAGCAAAGAAGGTTCCGTATTTGCGCCCTGAGCAGTCAATGGCTGTGGGAGATGCCGACATGGCCCTACATACCTTTGAAAATAAAGTCCATGTGGATGATATTAATGAGGCCGATGGGGCCATGTTGCTGGAGCTATATGACAAAATCTACCGGCTCAATAGGTCGGTGGTGCATAAAGAATGCGTGGTTATAGACTGTAAAAAATTAGGCTACTGGAGACATTTTGCCCCATACTTTATGTGATAAATAAACAGCAAGGTGCTCAGTGTTTAAATACTAACTAGATACAACGCATACGTCATTACGCCATGCTATCATACAAACCCATAACTCAAAGTCAGTTCTGGATCCAAGCTTCTCCCTTCCAGCATTACTTCACCAACTTCAGTGGCATTCGTGATACTGCCGGGACTTCTCAGTATGCCGATGGGGTACGCGGACGTATTTTTAATATCAAGGGACCAAGGACGCTCTCTGAAGTAACTATGACGGTGCCTTTCGATCCCGAAAAGCATGCCGAAATTGTTGACTTTTGGAAGTCCTATGGTTGCGAGTTTGTTACTCTAACAATCACTCCGGTGTCTTGTGGTGAAGACCCACAGCCAATTGGCCAACGCACAATCACCATTCCAGACGCGCAGATGACAAGCTTGAATTTTGGTGCGGCGGATCGTACCTCAGCCAACGTGTCTACTATTGAGCTGACATTCGTAATGGATACATTCACATATAATTAATTAAAACTTAGGGGGGTTGAGATATGACGCTCTCTAACCTCTATTTTAGAGGGTGCTTTGAACCGCTCTCTAGTGATCAGAAAGATGCGGTGGATGAGGTTAATGGCCCCTTGAGAGGGGATGGGGTGGTGGATAAAAGCTGCTCGAGGGCAAGTATTAATACCTGTGGAATGAGCATTGAGCAGCTCTTTGCCACCTACCCAATATACAACCCGCAAAAAGGACTATATAGCTCATGGGGGGATATAGAATTTCCTTGGGAGATTAGCCCCACCACCCCGGGTCTTATCATCGCAGATACCGACGATAAGTGGGGTGTGGCTACCTATAGCTCTGTATATCTTTACAGAGCCGGGGCGAGAGTCCTAGTCATCGAAGACGATGGGTATAGGGTGAGTTTGTATGAGGCTAAGGAAGACATCTTGGTGACGGGGCGAGCATTTAACTCCTCGAAGTGGAGGAAGATCTGCCATGTTGAAACAACTATACCGGCCGGCTTGCCAACAATTGCTGAGCTTAGGAGACTGTATAAGTTATATGAGTTGAAGTTCTTCGATGGGGAGTGGGGAGAGTATAAAGAAGATTGGGATGAGCCGCTCCTTCAGCAAAGTATTACGTTTTGTAACCAACCCGGTAGGACTATTGCCCAACTAGAGAAGTGTTTGGCTGGGCAGTCCTCAGATATGTGGAAACAAGCCCGGGTGAGAAGGCAATTTTTCTATAGGGCTGGGGCCATTGTGCTTGTAGACGGAGAGTGTGGGGATACTGTATGTGTTTATATCGCCACCCAAGACATCCCTGCCACAGAGGCTGTGTATGCAGCTTACCAAAAATTCTCTCAATATAACCCAGCTTGGCAAAAAATTTACTGTGTCCCAACTCACACAAACCGGTGCCTTGAGTACCAAAGGCGCAAAGAGCCGGCTCTAGGATACGATGTTGTTGAAATAGGCACCCAGGGGCATTTTGTAGAGATGCCCGTGGCCTATAGGCTCTCCCCACCCACTCGTGAGTTAAATGAAATGGCAGAGTTAGGCACGGTTCCACGTGTGCTTACACAGGCCCAAATAGACGCGCTTAACCAACCCCAGGAGGAGGAATAGGCTATGGCAAAAGTATTCGGAGGAGGAGGGGGGTCTAGTCCGGCCCCTGGGTGCGGTGATGGGGGAGTGAGTAGAGTCCTTCCCACGTCCTCCGAGGCGTTAAGAGCCGGTCCTACTCAGTCTTTCTCGTCGTCCCCAAATGTCTACTCTAAGTCCCAGTCGGCGATAGGTGACTCCAACCTCCAGGATTTTTATACAAAATCAGAGATCCAAAAACTTCTCAGGATAAAGGTTGATATTTCTTCAGTGTATGCTAAGGAGGAGGTTGATGGGGCAATTGGGGCGCTGGAGGCCGAGGTTAATGCCTCGCTCCTAGAGTTTATAACCGAGACCGAAGTAAACACCAAGGTCTCTGCCTCCTACAACAGTGTTCTTTCGTACCTTGCTCAAAACTACTATGGGCGAACTCAAACCTACTCAAAGGGAGAGGTAAATAACCTCGTAGCTACTATTTCGCTCGGTACGGGGTTCTTAAAAAAGCAGCCCACTACCACGGCGGATAACACAATTGCCCCTGGGGCGAATGAGGCCATTCCACTAACCCTAGTGGCCTCGACCGATACTGATATCACCACCATCCAGCACTGGGTTGACACTCAGTCCAATTCTGTAGGCCGAGTGAGAACCTCGGGTCAGGTAGAGTTTTATGGGAACATGGTGCTTGGGCAGAATATCGAAGGGTGGCGCGCGGCACTAGATACTAATCAGAGAAGGATTAGTGGTGTTGCCGACCCCATTCAGCTTCTTGACGCTGTTAATAAAAAATACATGGAGGATTATATTGTTTATGTGGTTGATAATATTCAAAGAGGCGAGGATGGCATTTATGACATCGACGCCCGCGTATATTAAGATTAAAGGCAGATATGACACAGTTTTCACAAATTGATCGCGATAAAGTCCGCTTAAGACGCTCCCCAGTCTTCACCAAGCGGCCGCAGGTCTATGATATAGAGGATGGTGAGCTCGCGGTGAACTTCAACGCGAATGAGCCGGGGCTTTTCATCCGCGACCTAGATGCCCTAGGCGTGCAGAGAGTTAGGAAGATTGGGCCTATTCACTTTGGCCCGGCAGCGCCGAACTCCACCGCTGGGACATATGGCTTTCCTCTCACCCTCTCTAATGGGGAGTGTTGGGTGGATACATCGGCTGGGGTCGATAAGTACTTTCTGAAGACGTGGAACCAGGCGGCCAATGGCGGGGTAGGGGCCTGGATTGAAGTAGGGGATGTGTATGGGCGTACTGATGAGTATCTCGATCAGTTCAAGGATGGCACAGACGGGGCGGATTATGTGCACACCGACCGCACCCGCCTCAAAATAAATAACAAGACGGCCCTTCGCGGTCTATCGACCGCTTCGGGAAACCGGCTCGTAGTTAATGAGAATAACGAGTTTGCTAACGGGGTGAGGGTGAGCGCCGCGGCCCTTGATATTAGCACAAATGGAGTGAGTGTTGTCTCTCAGACAATGACTCCATTCCAAACAGACTCAGTGGCGGCCAATACCTTCACGTATGTGGCCCATGGGCTATTTAATAAAGAAAGGGTGGAGGTGCGAGCAACTTTGGCAAATGGTACTACGCCATCACCATTGCCCCCTGGGGACTATATTGTTATCAATGCTACAAACGACACATTCCAGCTCAGTTCCAATGGCACCACCGCAGTGGCTTGTGCGGGCAATGTGTATCTGGCAGCGTATGAAGAAATTGAGATAGATGCCGAGGCAAATTACTTCTCTACGGGTAATTTTGCTTATAAGGCGATGGGTCTTGCCCCGGCAGATGGGCAGATAGAAGACGGGCATTGGGACGTGTACCATAACCCCACCAATGGCAATCTTAGGGTTTTTGCCAGAGCAGGTAATACTCTCATCGAGCCCGAGGGCCCCGGGCTCTCCATCGAAGTAAAAAACTCGTCGGCCACAGAGGCCATTCCGGCAGGTTGGCCCGTTTACATTGTCGGATACGATCCCATGGGTAAAGTGGCGAAGGTGGCTGTGGCAAAGGCCCACACCCCTGCCACAATGCCCGCCATGGCCGTGGCCAAAGAGCCCATAGCCCCAGGATCTAGGGGGTATGTGGTGTTTTTGGGAAGGGTGGAGGGGCTAAATACGTCGTCGTTGCCGGGCACGTCGGCAAGCTCGGCGGTGGATAGGGATGAAGGCCGAGTGGTTTATGTCGGAGAGCAGGGTGGGTTGACTTTTACCCGCCCACCTAATCTCCCCGGCTCTACGACACCAGCGGCGCAGGCTATTGCCATTGTGCTTAGGCAAGGCGTATCCGGGGCTATTGTGGTTAATAATCCTTCGGCGTTTACTGGCCAACCACCACTCCCAGACGGTTATGTTTGGGTTGGGGATAGCACCAATGTTGCTACTGCCCGGCGATTGAATTCCGACTCATTCCAGGTTCGTACAGCGGGGGATGGTGTTGTTGAGCTCGCTCTTGCCTCCAATGTTAAGTTTGGTGGGTATGAGTTTCTTTACGACGGAAACGCAAACTCCAAGGTACAGAGCGAGGTTACCTCCAGCTCCGTTACTTCAAGTTCTGCGCAAGTAGTAGTGGCAAGTTTTAACTCGGAGACATACCGCTCAGCAAAATTCCTCATCCAAGTCTCAGCTCTTATCCCCAACAGCAACTATGAAATTTCCGAAATTCTCATTGTACATAATAACTCTGCGGCTCATCTTACACAGTACGGAACGGTGAGTACATTAGCCGATGCGGAAAGGTTTGGCGAGTTTGACGCTCGGATAGCGACTGGGGTGGGTGGTGCGGCTCCTAAATGCGAGTTGTTGTTCCGTAGGCATCCATGGGTCCCAAACACTGTGATTGTACGGGCTCTACGCACTGCTATATTAGTTTAAAGTTAAAAGATAAATCTGTGAATAGTTCGGGGGAACTGTGAACCCACTATGGCAACAAATAAAAAGTTCAATGTACGGCACGGGCTTAGTGCCGGGACTGGAGCAACTCAGCGCGATATAGTCAGCGATGTAGGCACCGTGATTGATGTAGGGGTGGTGAGCGCTCTCACCACTACGGCTAAGACAAATGTCGTAGCGGCTATCAACGAGATTAATAACGGCAATGCAAAAATCGACGATGTGATTGCTCTAGCAATCGCTCTAGGTTAGGCGGTAGGGGAGAAAAACACAAAGTGGCAAACACATTCAAAGCATTTTCAAAAGCCTCGGTGGGCACGACGGCTACCACGGCGTACCAGGTAGAGTTGGGAGGGGCGAGTGGAAAGACGGCAATTGTCATCGGGATTTCGCTTGCCAATAGGGCAGCGGTGCCGATCAATGTCAATGTGCAGATCGACCGCCCAGCAACTGGCACTACCGCTGCTCCGTCCGACGACGTGTACCTTGCCAAGGACATCCCCATCCCAGCTGGGAGCACGCTCGAGGTGATGGCTGGGCAGAAACTCATTCTGGAGTATAATGGGGCCCAGGGTGTGGCGGCTGGGGATAAGATTGTTGTGACGTCGGACACCGCCTCGTCCCTTGATGTCATCGTTAACACACTCGAGATCACCTCATAACACCATGGCGTATATTGGCAACGATGTAGATGCGATCTTCATCCCGAGTAGCGTAAACACCTCGACGGACCTGAGGATTAATGGCGGGGCGCTGACGCAGACAGGTGGCGACGTCAACCTGGATGGGGGAACGTTTTTTCTCGATGAGTCGGCCAACCGGGTAGGTATTGGAACAATAACCCCCGGTGTAACGCTGGATGTGGTAGGGACGATTAGAGCCACTAACATCAACGCCTTAGATCTGTCAGTTGAGGATAAGAATATAGTCATTGGGGATGTGGCCTCCCCAACCAACACAACGGCCGATGGGGGAGGGGTTACGCTTAAGGGGGCGGTGGATAAGACAATTGCATGGCTCAATGCGACTGCGGCGTGGACGTTTAGTGAACATATTAGTATCGCTGGTGCCAAGGAGTATAGGATTGCGGGGACCAAGGTCCTCGATGCCACCAGCCTGGGTAGCGCGGTTGTAAGTAGCAGCCTTACAAGTGTTGGGACTATAGCCTCAGGGACATGGCAAGGCGCGGTAATTGCTGATACTTATTTAGGTACTATTAGCACGGCTCTTAAGGTAAGTAATTCTGCTACTACTGCCGCAAGCGCAAATACGGCATCGGCAATAGTCGCTAGAGATGCAAGCGGTAATTTTACGGCTGGAACGATTACAGCGGCATTAACTGGCGCAGCGTCTAGCAATGTGCTAAAAGCTGGCGATACTATGACTGGGGCTCTCGTCGTACCTCTTGGTGTCTTCGGCACGCCAAGCATTACCTTCACAGGTGACCTTGACACCGGCATCTATAGCCCCGGTGCAGATCAACTAGCAGTAGCAACTGATGGGACTGGGAGGTTGTTTGTGAACAGTACAGGGGATCTTGGAGTTAACACTGGTGGTACACAAGGAACAAAGCTTCACGTTATTGGAGGCAATGTATGGAATAGCAACTTTTACGAAGTAGCACGTTTTCAGAAATTATCTGGGACTGCTGTTTCTTTGGGATTTGATAATACTGCTTATGTTGCAACAATTGGCGCATATTCTCATGATGGGACTGCATCTAATTTAAGTTTCTGGACTTACCCAGGTAGCGGTAACGTGCAAGAACGCCTGCGCATCACCTCAACCGGCACCGTAAATATCCTCGGTGCTGGTACCGCAGGCTCCACTCAAGCCGTTAGTTTTAGCGGTACTGCACCAGTCAACAGCCTAGTACTCGACTCCAGCGGCCGAGTGGGTCTAGGGATTAGTTCGCCTAGCGCATTGCTCCATTGTTTTTCGCCAGACAGCATAAATACTACGGCATACTTTAGGTTAACAAACTCTTCGGTTGGATCTGGACTCTATCGTAATCTTCATATTGACGGCACCCACCCCAACGGGGCGTCATTTTGGAAGGGAATTGATATAACTCCGGTCCAAGCACTCCTTGCTCCGATGACGGGCATTGATATGTCTTGGAATCAAATCTACGGAGAGGGTCGTGGAGTAAACATCAATTTTTCCAAGAACACACACCATGGAGGCGGAGCAGGCATCGGTGTGTTTTCTAGAGTTATCGCTACGGGAACCGATAGCTTATCACATGAAGCAATAGGCGGGTGGTTTGTAACAGACAAAGGAGCTGGAGCATTAGATCCTTACACGTCCTACACTTTAAAAGTTGAGAATAGATCCACAGTAAACAATACCAATTTGACGGCATTTTACACAGATTCAAGCACTATTCGCGGCTCAATTTACTACGATAGAACCAACAACGCACTGGCCCTTAGTGGCAGCAATGCTTTTCGTATAGATACAAACGGAAGTTCCCGACTGTTTGTTAACTCTTCAGGCAACGTAGGGATTGGCACTACAAGCCCAGGGCAGACCCTTCACGTTGTTGGAAGCACTGAGTTAAGTAAATTAAATCTTTCAGGTATAAGTTCTTCAATCTCCTCAACGGCAGTAGATGTTTTTGTGTATGATACTCGCAAAGACTCTGATGGCGGGGCGTGGAGGAAGCGTACACAGCACACCTCTTGGTACAATGAGACGTTAAATACGGCAACTCGTGGAAGTCGTAAAGATTTTCCTGCGGTTGCTGTGATTGTTGCTAGTACTGGTACTACAGGGATAACCATTTATGATGGTGATGACCCTGATATGCCTATGTGGATAAAATATAATTATTTAAGTTGGGATGGACCAATAAATGGAATTTCTGCAGTAAATGGAATCATTGCTGGAGTTATTTTTTCTGGGGCGAGTTATTCTGGAAACGGATTAGTTCTTTTAGATTTTATTAAAGATAGACAATCTAGAAATTTTTTAGGTGGATATGCCAATTTTAAAAATGGATTTGTGCACGAACTATTATCTACAACAAGAAATGATACTACATATTTGACTATTGGTACTAATACCAGAGAATATAATTTAATAAATTATGAAGTAAACGACGTAGCAATGACGGTCCTCCCAAACGCTCCCATCGATCCATCCACCGGCCTCCCAGTTCCTACGATTGCCGTTGCGACTAATGGTGGAACTTCAATCATTCGTGATGATGGGACTGTTACAAATGCTGGAGGAAGTACCACCACAAAAATTAGTATAAATGAAAAAGGTATTGTTTATTTCGCTAGCACTGCAAATGGTGGATATTATGGATATTCTTTGGTTGGTGGAAGTTTAGATCCATTTTTTAATACTGTCGGAAATTTAAGAATACTTTCAAATGTAAATTCAAATACAAATAATAATTTGGTTGTTCCAAATGCATTTAATTTATATTCTGGACAAACTATTGGTCTAACAATAGTTAATAAGGATTTTTTAAACACGTATAATGATTATAATGGAATGGTTGCCTACGCCACAACCTCCTATAACACAGGATGGATGCATGGAAACTGTAAAGGGGCGTGGTTGAGTGATACGAGCACTGCAAGTGTGACTGGAACTGAACTGGTTACGAATGGGAATTTTTCAACAAGTGATCTAAGTGCATGGACAACTATTGATGGAGGAACTGCAGTAATAACTGGAGGATTATTAAAATTAACAGACACTTCAAATGCTTTTGTTTATGCTTCAGCACCATTTACAACGGTTGTTGGAAAACAATATGTGGTAACCTTTGATATTGTCAATAATGGTAATAATACTGCTAATTATAATTATGTTAGAATTGGAAATTCGCACAATTCAACCGCATTACATGATACAAATTATGGCACAGCATATGGAAAATATCAAGTAACAATTACTGCAACTGCAACAACAACCTATATTACTTTAATTAATGGATTGAGTAATGGTTTATTTGGTTATTGGGATAATGTATCCGCAAGACTCGCAGAACCAGACCGCAGTGTAAACAACAAAGGTCTTGCGGTATACGGAACCATCACCAAGACTGCCGTTGCGACCGGGGCAAATCTTGTAGGTTATAGTGGTTTTAGCGAGAGTAATTATTTAAAACAACCACATAATTCAAGTTTGGAATTTGGTACTGGAAGTTTTTCTTGTACGGTATGGTTTAAAAGTTCTACTGCAGATGGAATTTATTATAAAGGATTAGTTTATTTGAACCGCAACGGCAGTATTGGAGAAGGTTTTCAAATATTACTTAATCCATCTAATGATATATATTTTTATATCTATGGTCCTACAAATGACTTTTCCGGCACATCGCATACTGGATATAATGATGGCAACTGGCATCAAATATCAGTTAGTTCAACAGGGACACATCAAAGAGTTTATTTGGATGGAGTATTAAAAGAAACTGGAAATATTACTACGGGTTCAATTACCGACACTAGTAGTGAGTTATTTATTGGTAATTATGGTGTGCCAGGGTATCAATTTTATTGGAGGGGTTCTATTGCTCTTTGTAGAATTTCTGCTTCAATACCATCCCCATCCCAAATCCTAAAAATCTACAATGACGAAAAGATGCTCTTCCAAGAAAACTCCCAGGCCACTCTGTACGGCGCATCAGACGCAGTAACCGCCCTCGCCTACGACGACACCACCGATCTGCTCTCCGTAGGAACCTCGTCTGGCCGTTCTGACTTTAGCGGTTTAAAGAGAATAAATAATACCACAACCGCAGTCACAACCGCCATAAGTGCCTCTAATGGTCTCATAGCGGAGCAATAACCATGACAGTAAGAATCGCAAAGCCCTCAGTCAACATTAGAGAGAAACTCGCAGAGCTGGAAAGACCCATCGGCCTCAATGGCCAGGCACTGTTGGCGACTTCCACCCCCCAAGAAGCATTTGATTTGCTTGGTGCTGGTAGAAGGAATTTGATTATTAATGGGGATTTTAAAATTTCTCAAAGAGGAGATTATACGACATCAGCAGTAACAGCAGGACATGATACTTATTGGTTAGACCGCTGGATGTCTTTAAAGGATGGAACTACTTCTACAGTTCGGCGTATAACAACGACTGTAAATGGAATATCACAATATGCTGCTCGTATTGAATGTACCTCAGCAGGATCTGGTATTATGGGGTTCGGTCAAAGAGTTGAACTTAGTAGTATACCTGTTGGAAGAACTCTTACAGTGAGTGCTTGGGTTCGCACAAATCACCCATTTGTTGGATTTCGTACTAATCTTTTTCAGGGCAGTGGTGGAGATAGAGGTGTTAAAGTTACTCCAAATGAAAGTTGGCAACGTATTTATTGGACTTTTGATTCTACTGGTACTACATATAGTTATGCAGACATTCTTATAGTTGCTTATAACAATGCTGGCGTTAGTATTGCTGTTGGAAATTATATTGAAATTGCAGAGGTCCAATTAGAAGTAGGAAAAGTCGCAACGCCCTTTGAGTATCGTAGTATCGGCGAAGAACTTGCATTGTGTCAGAGGTATTATGAAAAATCCTTTGAGGACACCACTACTCCTGCTAATGGTTCTACTACTACATCTTTCATTACAGAAGTTGGATTAACTTGGGGTTGGGCTGGGCATAGAGCAATGTATCCGGTTGGTGGATATCTAGGAAGAAGTGTTTTTGCCAGATTTAAAGTTCCAAAAAGAGTAACTCCTACAGTTGTTCTTTGTGGAAATAGTAATGGACTTCCATACATTTTTGACACTGCTAATGGAAGTAGGTGGGTTACTGCGAATTGGGGAGTAGCATCAAATAAAGAAGGTTTTGAAATGCAAAATGAATTTACTAATGCTACTCCAATGACAGTTGCATTTTCTCATTGGACGGCATCTGCGGAGTTATAAAAATGTATAAATTAATTTCTAATACAATCATTAAAAATCCAGAAAGTCCAGAAAGACTTTTTATCCCACTAGACCCAACAAACTCCGACTACCAACGTTTCATTCAAGACGTTGCCGAACAAGACATCTCTATAGTCGAAGGTCCAGACATCATTGAACCTTCCTACATCACCCTCCGCCAGTCCGCCTACCCGTCCCTCCAAGACCAACAAGATATGCAGTACTGGGACGGGGTTAATGGCACCACAGTATGGAAGGATACAATCGCCTCAATCAAAACAAAGTACCCAAAGACCATCACGGGTGGAACAACAGTCGGCGAAGTTCCTGCTTGGGTCCAAACTGCTGCCGACAACTGGACGTTTAACAAACAACTCGGGGAGTACATTGCCGCCATTGACCGCCTCTCTCAATACATCCTGTCCGAAGGCCGTCCAGAACTCCGTGAAGATATAATCATCGAAACCAAAGAAGTCTGGAATCAAGAGACTCGTGAAATGGAAACTGTAAACACTACCCAGAATGTAATTACTCAAACTGCCATCGAGCCTCTGCCAGAGTTCGTAGAAGTCACTACATTCACCCCAGAAACAATGGAGTCGGTCACAGAGACAGTTCGTAATCCGGCAATTGTCCGTGATGAGCAGGAGAGGGAGGGGGCCACGGCCGTAGTGGATGGTACGCCTCAAGAAGTCAAAGATGCAGTTGCCAATTAGGCAATAACGCAGGCGTTATTGATTCCGGCTCGTGTGCTCTGTGCTATAGGGGTTTAAAGATCTCAATAGCGTAAAATAAATGTACCTGGGCAGATCCCCCACCATCGGCACTCAGCGCCTTCTCGATAGCATCGAGTCACAATTTAATGGGACTCTGACCACCTTCGATTTACGGTATGGTGGGGTGCCCACCTACCCCACCCTCTCCGCAGGGTTGCTAGTTAGCATCGGCGGCGTGCTCCAGGAGCCCAGCGAGGCCTACTACGTCTCTAGTGACAAGATAGTCCTCTCCGAGGCGCCTGTTGCCGGGACGGAGTGCTGGATCTTGCTCTATTCGGAGTTTGGCTCAGCGCAATCTGGGGCGGGGGAAGCGGCCATTGCGGCCACTGGGGAGCCCATGGGGTTCGAGAATCGCCCTCACTCCACCATTTCCTTCGCCTCAAACACTCGCACCTTCTCCATTGCACCGAACACAGCCGCGGGCCACTCCTCCTATGCGGTGTGGACGAAAGGGACTAGGAGGACTTACTCGGTGGCTCAGTCGGTGCAGATTGGCACCACCACCGGCCTCTACTACATCTACTTCGACGGCGGAGGAGCCCTCCAGTCCAAGACCACCTACTTCACCTGGGCCACCGAAACCCCAGTAGCGTATGTGTACTGGAATGGCTCCACTGGCTCCGCACCATTTGTCGCCGATGAGCGCCACGGGATTGTGCTGGATTGGGCCACTCACGAGTACCTCCACCGTACCCGAGGAGCGGTGATCGCCGAAGGGTTTAGCATCAGCGCTTATACAACCACCGGCAACGGGAGCGCAGATGCCCACGCCCAATTCGACCTCGGCAATGGGACTTTCTTCGACGAGGATCTTGAGGTGGCCATTAGCCACTCCGCCTCGCCCACCGTGGGCACGTTTACGCAAGTGCTGACCGGCGCGGCTGAGCTCCCTGTGTTTTACCTCTCCGGCTCTAGTGGGGCTTGGGTTAGAGACACACCTACCGAGTATGCATGTAAGCAATCCGGCACCACCCTTCAGTATAACTTGCTCACTGGGAGCACCTGGTCCACCACCCCGGCCACCAACAACCGCTACGTAGTGAGCTGGGTGGTTGCCACCAACGACATCACCGCGCCTATCATTGCCATCTTGGGCCAGGAGCAGTACACAGCGATCGGCTCCGCCGAGGCGGTTAAATTCGGGGACTTGGTGCTTACCAACTTCCCCATCGTCGAATTCAGGCCGCTCTGGAAAGTGATCTTCCAGACCTCGACAAGCTTCACCAATGCCCCCAACGCCCTGGTGGCCAATGTCCTCGATCTTAGGCAGCTTTCGGAGACGGGCGAAGCAGGGACTGTTGTCTCGGACCATGGCCTGATGAGTGGGCTCGCCGACGACGACCACACCCAATACCTCCATACCACCCTCGATAGGACGGGGGTCAGTGCAAATATCTCTACCACAGGGGGGATTAGTGCGGCCTCTCTGTCCACGGGGGCTAGTGGGGTAGGGGTTAATATCAACAACGCCGGGTTGATCTCCGGCCCCGCAACTATCACCCTCGACCCAGCACCCGTGGGCGATGATCTTGGCCTGGTTGAGATTAAAGGCAATCTTACCGTCCAGGGTCTAACCACAACAATCAACTCCACGACTCTCGCCGTCGATGATAAGAACATCGTCCTTGGGGATACTGCTTCTCCGACAGATGCGCTGGCCGATGGGGGAGGGATTGTGCTCAAGGGGAGTACGGATAAGACAATTGCATGGCTCGATAGCACTGATGCTTGGACATTAAGCGAGCATGTTAGCATTGCTAGTACCAAGGAGTATAGGATTGCGGGGATTAAAGTCCTTGATGCGACGGGGTTGGGTAGCGCGGTTGCGGGAAGTAGCCTGACGAGTGTCGGCACGATCGGCACTGGGACATGGCAAGGAGGGGTTATTGCTGGGGCCTATGGCGGCACTGGTGTGGCAAACACGGGCAAAACAATCACCCTCGGCGGCAACCTTACCACCTCGGGTAACTTTGCACTAACCCTAACTACCACCGCGGCTACTTCGGTAACTTTACCAACCACCGGGACACTCATCGCCTCCGGAGCGATTATTAACGCCGATGTGAACGCTTCGGCAGCGATTGCTGATACTAAGCTTGCCACTATTGCCACGGTGGGCAAGGTATCCAATAGCGCCACTACTGCAACCAGTGCCCTAGGCATTAATACTATTGTTGCTCGGGATGGGAGCAACAACTTCACCGCTGGGACCATCACCGCTGCGTTGACTGGCGCAGCGTCTAGCAATGTGCTTAAGGCCGGGGATACGATGACAGGTGCACTCGTGATGCCTCTTGGTGTCTTCGGCACGCCCAGCCTAACCTTCACCAGCGATCTCAACACTGGCCTTTTCTCCCCTGGCGCTGACCAAGTGGCTATTAGCACCGGGGGCACTGCGAAATTCACGGTGGGTTCTTTGGATGGCAACCCCATTATTGAGAATAATTTTCCTACGGTTAGGCCGGTGTTGGATTTGGCATTTGCAGCGACTAAGCGCCTCGATCCACGAGTGACGTTTGTCCGTGCCACCTCCGCTACCTATGTGGGTGGGGATGGGCTGGTTAAGACTGCCGGGGTGAATGAACCACGCTTCGACCATGACCCGGTGACTGGTGAAAGTTTAGGGTTGTTGGTGGAGGAGGCAAGGACTAATTTATTTCCACAAAGTACTAATAGTAACCATTCATATTCAAATGGAGTTTCTGTTTTAGATAATGATTCTACTATTATTGCTCCTAATGGAACCACAACTGCAACGGGATATACTCCAACTTCACCATCAAGTGTTGATGAACATAGTCTTATGTGGGAATCTGGAGCACATACGCAAACTATAAATCATAATACAGATTATATTTTCAGTTATTTTGTTAAACCAGACCCAAATACAGTTGCTCTAGATATGGGTCCTAGAGTAACAAACCACTTTAGTGCCCACCAATTATACTTTCAATCAACGCTAGGAAGAGTTGCTGGAAAAGTATATGATAGAAATTCTACAACAGAATCTACATCTGCTTTTGCAATTCCATATCCAAATAATTGGTGGAGAGTATATGCAAGAGTATCTTTGTCCGGCGCCAGCACATATTTGTTTAGAAGCGGTGTTTATCTATTATTCACTACTGGAGGCGGGGGGTGGACTGTCGCAGACTCATCTATTGGAAGATTGTGGATGTGGGGTTGGCAAATAGAACAAGGAGCATTCCCCACCTCCTACATACCCACCAGTGGTTCTACAGTCACTCGTTCTGCTGATGTGGCGAGCATGACTGGGACTAACTTTTCGAGTTGGTACAATCAAAGTGAGAGTACATTCTATACAAATTATATCTTATTTGGATTAGATGCTTCATACAATAATCCATCATTTTATGCATATGAAAATAATCAAAATTACCTAGCAATTTTTGGACATAATCCAGCATATGGATGGGCACAAGCATCAAATGCCACTGCTGCAGGAATTTCTCTGGGAGGAACAACTACAACTAATGTAGATTATAAAGTTAGTTTTGGAGTTAAAGTAAATGACTTTGCAGCATCTATCAATGGATCTACAGTTTCTACGGATACTAGTGGAAATGTTCCAACTGTCAGTCAAATGTTTCTTGGAAAAAGAGTTGAGGCTAGTGCTGCACATCTAAATGGAACTTTAAAAAGATTCACCTACTACCCAAAACGCCTCTCCAATACCCAACTACAAACAATCACACTATGAACTACTTAAAATTTCCAGACCAAGAAACTGCATTATCAGTTCTCCAAGCAGCAAACCTTACATACACCAACCCAGAAACAGAAGAACTCAAAGTAATTACAGCAACTCATACACACGCAGTTGATGTGATTGGAGACATTTATACTCCTGGTGTTTATGATATTGATGAAGAAGGAAACTCAATCACAATTACAGAATCTGTTAAGTTGGATGGGTATCACATAAATATCATAGGATATCTCACTGAAGATTTACAGTCTTATAAGATCGATTCTCCTAAAACACCTTATAGAGTATTTGCTGGTTATCAATAATGTCTCAAAGATTAGTTGGTTACGGAGTTAGTCAGGTTCCTACAAATGGTATGCTTGGTGGAATGGCATACCAAGACCCGATTAATGTTACTGTAAATAACATATCCGTTGGTAGTGGAACTTTAACAGGAACAGCATCACAACCACTTCAAGTTACTGGTGGTGCTTATGTAAGTGGAAATCTTGGTATTGGAACCACAAATCCTCAAGAAAAACTTGATGTTGCCGGTAATATCAAAGTTTCATCTACATCAAGTATCACAGTGGGTTCGGCATTCATAAAGAATAATGCAGTTGGTTTAGGTGTTACTACAACTATAGGAAGAAATGCTGGTGTCAGTACTGCAACCGGAACCATTATATTCAATAGTAATAATGCAAAAGTACAGGTATATAATGGAACCGAATGGGTAAGTGTAGGAGCAGAGCAATATATTGAGGCAACTGGTGGAACCATAAGTGATTACACAAGTGGAAGTGATATCTATAGAGCACATATCTTTACCTCATCTGGTTCTTTGAGTATAACCAAAGCACCAGCATCTCAAAGTTCTGTTGAGTACCTTGTTGTTGCTGGTGGTGGTGGTGGTGGTCCTGGAAATGGTACTCCTAGTGCTGCTGGCGGTGGTGGTGGTGCCGGTGGTTTTAGAACCGGAACAGAATTTTCCGTATCAACATCACCAGGTACTTATACGATTACTATTGGTGCCGGTGGAGCAAGTGCATATGATGTTACAGGAAATCCAGGAACTCCATCTGTATTTGCTCCAGGTTATGTTGGGGTCATAACTGCTATTGGTGGTGGAGGAGGAGGTAATGGTGCTGCTCCACTAGCATCACAAACTTCTGGCGTTGTTGGATCTGGTGGTGGTGGTGATTACACTGCTGGTGGAGGTTCTACTCCTGGACAAGGAAATCCCGGTGGTGCTGGAACAGGAGTTCCAAGTTATAGAGGTGGTGGAGGTGGTGGAGCAGGAGCTCCAGGAACCAGTCAAAGTGGCCCATCTCCTGCTCCTGGTGGAGATGGACTACAATCTGCAATATCTGGAATTTCGACTTATTATGCAGGTGGAGGTGGTGCAGGTAGTTATATTGGAAATAGCAATCCTGTTGGACTTGGTGGATTAGGTGGTGGTGGTAAAGGCGGAAGCCCTAATATTCCTGGTGCAGAAAATGGTACATATTCTACTGGTGGTGGCGGTGGTGGTGGTCCACGACAATCAACCACCGGTGGTTCCGGCATCGTAGTCGTCCGTTATTTGATTGGAGAACTTGCAGCAACCGCAAAGGCAACTGGTGGTTTGATTTCTTATGCATCAGGTAAAACCATACACCAGTTCTTATCATCAGGAACCTTTACGGTCACTAATCCTGCAACTGCTGAATTTTTGGTTGTTGGTTCTGGTGGAGGAGGTGCTAGTGGTAATGGAAGCAGTGGTGGAGGAGGTGCCGGTGGTATTGTGAATGTAACTGGACATACATTACAACCTGGTGCATATGCTGTTACTATTAATGCGGGAGGTGCCGGTGGTGTGACTGGAAACAATAATCCAGGCACAGTTGGTGGTGATGTAACTGTTACTCATCCATCTCCATTTTCTATAACCGCAAAGGGTGGTGGTTTTGGTGGTGGGTGGGATAACTCATCTGGTTCTGGTGGAAGTGGTGGTGGTGCCAGTGGTCCTGGTGGTAGTGCAGGTCCAGGTACTCAACCAGGCATACCACAAACTGCCCCAGGTGCTACTGTCACACAATATGGTAATCCTGGTGGGGCACAATTTACTAGTCCTGGATATAGAGGAGGTGGTGGTGGCGGTGCTGGTGCTGCTGGACAAGCAGGACTTCCTGGATCTGTTGGTGGTACTGGCGGTGCTGGACAACCATTTTCTATAAGTGGTATTACAACTCATTATGCCGGTGGTGGTGGAGGAGGAACTGAAATACCATATGGAGGTGCTGCATTGGGTGGTGTGGGTGGAGGAGGTCCTTCTGGTCCTGGACCACATCCTTCTCCTGGTGTTTCTGGAACAACAAATACTGGTGGTGGTGGTGGTGCCGGCTCCTGGAACCCGCCGGCCGGCGCGGCTGGAGGTTCCGGTGGTTCCGGCATCGTAATCATCGCATATCCTTCATAAGAACATAAATAAAATCAAAGACTTATGGGACATTTTGCTAAAATAAACGAAAATAACATTGTATCCCACCAGAACTTAAACTAAATAAAAGAAAAACCCTATAATGCCTTATATTGGAAATCCCATTACAAGCGGAGAAAATAATAGTTTTAAAGTTCTTGACGATATTACGTCATATACTTTAACTTTTAATGGCTCATCGGCATCTATAGTATCAGTTGCAAATAATACGATTACTTATAACTCTCACCGATTTATTACGGGACAGAGAGTCACTTATAATACTACAGGAACCACAATCACTGGATTGACTGCGGCAACTGTTTATTTTATTATCAAGGAAGATCAAAATACAATTAAACTTGCAACAACATATGCAAATGCAATCAATAATACTGCAATTGATTTAACCGGTCTTGGTACTGGAACTACACATACGATTAATGTTGCATTTGATGGAGTCAATACAAAGTTTAAGGCAACTTATGATAATGGAACCAAAGCACAAATCACCAGAGCAGCACAACTTACATTATCGGTAAATGGTGTTATACAACAACCACAAGATACTACAAGTCCAACAAATGGATTTGGTATTGATTTAGATGGTGTAATCATATTCTCAACTGCACCAGCAAATACTGATATCTTCTGGGGAAATCTTGTAGCAAATAACTTTCCAACTTTTGATATTAGTGATAATACGGTTGATAGTTTTACTGGTACTGGATCACTTACTGCATTTACATTATCCAAAGAACCGGCAAATAGTCAAAATCTATTAGTTACGATTGATGGTGTGGTTCAGTATCCAAGTGATAACACAAATGTAAGAGCATATAGTGTTGTATTAAATGTTTTAACTTTTGAGGGTGCTCCGGGAAATGGAACTGATATACAGGTAAGACATATTGGTTTTGCCGGTGCAACGAGTAGTAATGTTACTGGATTTTATGGTAGAACCGGTAATGTTGGACTGACTACTGCTGATAATGTGAATGTTGGTATTATAACGGCAACCAGTATTAATGTAAGTGGTATTACTACTTTAGGTATTACATCAGCAACAAGTCTTGTTGTTTCTGGTATAAGCACTTTAGGTATAACAACAGCAACAAACTTAACATCCCAAAGTATTGTTGTTTCTGGTATAAGCACTTTAGGTATTACAAGTACAACTAATCTAACATCTCAAAGTCTTGTTGTAAGTGGTATAAGCACTTTAGGTATTACTAGTGCAACTAATCTAACATCCCAAAGTCTTGTTGTTTCTGGTATAAGCACATTAGGTATTACATCAGCAATCAACTTAACATCACAATCTTTAAGTGTTTCTGGTATAATCACATTCACTAACGGACCTATATTAGTAGGAACAGCAACATCAACCGGAACAGCATCACAACCACTTCAAGTTACTGGTGGTGCTTATGTTTCTGGTTCTGTCGGCATAGGAACCATAAATCCATCAGCAAAATTAGATGTAGAAGACAATAGTGCTTCTGGATATATTGCAGAATTTAGACAAAAACATACTAGTAACTCTGCACAAATACTAATTGATTCTCCAACCAACGGAGAATCAAGACCAGTATCAATGGATATGTCTAGGGCAGGGGTATTGCAGTGGAGTATTGGACAAGCATATCTTGATACCAATCAATCTTTTCATATTGCAACTTCTACATTACAAAGTGGAAATACTGGGTCAAAATTATCCATAACACAATCTGGAAATGTCGGCATTGGAACCATAACTCCCCAATACAAACTTCACGTTGTTGGTTCTTTTGCAGCAACCACAAAGTCATTCGTTATTACACATCCAACAAAACAAAACTATAAGTTACAACACGGTTCATTAGAAGGACCTGAACTTGGTGTATATATTCGTGGAAGAACCACAGAAAACATAATAGAACTTCCAGAGTATTGGACTGAATTGGTTGATAAGAACTCAATCACAGTTAATCTCACACCAATTGGAGATAATCGTGTGTGGATAGAAGAGATAAATAACAATAAAGTTTATATTGATTCTAATAGTGATATTGATTGCTTCTATACTGTATTTGCAGAAAGAAAAGATGTTGAAAAACTTATAGTAGAAATAGAGGAGAACTAAAAATGTCATTTAATGTTGGACCAAGAGTTGTTAGTGCTACTGGCGGAAGTATTAAGAGAGTCGGTAATTATAGAGTTCATACATTTCCAAGTGAATTAGTCACTGATGGATTGGTATTAAATCTAGATGCAGGAGACCCACGTTCTTATCCTGGTAGTGGGACGACCTGGACCGATTTGAGCGGGAATGGGAATAATGGGACTTTTGGTGCTAGTACTGCAGCACCGACCTATAATAATGCAAATGGTGGGTCTATTGTTTTTGATGGGAGTGATGATAAAGTAGTGGATAGTAGTTTTAACTCTCATCAAATTAATGCAGGAACTCTAGAATGGTGGATAAAAACTCCAGCAAGCTTTACTGATGGCAGATATTTTGGTGGAGTTGGCGGAACTGAAACTTATGGAGCAACAAGAGCATTGAGAATATCTGGAAACATGTTTAGTTTTGTTAGTTATGGTGGTGGTACTACAGAAGATTGGAATTCGATATTCGCGCCAACAATAAATACTTGGTATCATATCGCACAAATATGGAATGGAACTAGTTTGACTGCATATTTTAATAATATTTCATACTCCGCTACACGCACTGGATTGGTTACCCCAATTGGAACAGTCTTATCATTAGGTGCAAATCCTTGGAGTTTAAATGAAAATACGTCTGGACAAATATCAGTGGTCAGACTATACAACAGAGCACTCTCCGCAGCAGAAGTCGCACAGAACTACGACGCTCTCAAAGTCCGCTACACATCATACACAAACACCTTCACTCCGACTTGTGGCGGTGGAAGTGGAAAGGTAGAGGTTCTTTGTGTTGCTGGGGGAGGCGGTGGAGCTTCTGGAGGAGGAGGTGCCGGTGGTCTTCTTTATAACTCTGCATTTACTGTGAGTTCTAATACCAGTATTGGAGTAACTGTGGGTGCCGGTGGTACTAGCGGAAATTGTGATGCTAGTGCTGGTTCCGCTGCAGTTTCTGGGCAATCTTCTTCGTTTAGTTCTTTAAGTTCTGTTGGTGGTGGAAATGGTGGGCAGGCAGGGGGCACCCGAGCTGGTGGGAATGGTGGTTCTGGTGGTGGTGCCGCTGCTAACGGTGCAGAGAGTAATAACGGAGGAACTGGAACTAGCGGTCAAGGATTTAATGGTGGCGGAAACGGCGGATTTACATCATCGCCATACGGTGTTGGTGGTGGTGGTGGTTCTGCTGGTGCCGCTATTACTGCAACTTCTGCTCAAGCATTTCCTGGTGGTAATGGATTAACATTTGCAATTTCTGGTACATCTTCTTCATATTCCGGAGGAGGTGGTGGTGGTGCATATTCGGGATCATTAAATGGTTCTGGTGGAATTGGTGGTGGAGGTAATGGGGGAAGTGGAGGAAGTGTTGGAACTTCTGCAATTCCAAACACTGGAAGTGGAGGAGGCGGTGGTGCTAATCCAATGTTGGGTGGAAACGGTTCCAACGGTATCATAATCGTCCGCTATCCAGCAACTGACTATAATGTTGAGTTACTTGTAGTTGGTGGCGGCGGCAGTGGTGGAACAAGATTGACCACCAACGCTGGTGCTGGTGGTGGCGGTGCTGGTGGATTAATCTACTATTCATCATATCCAGTATCTGCAGGTACAAAATATTCAGTAACTGTTGGTGCTGGATCTTCAACACAAAGTAGTTGGATTGTGCCAGGATCCGGAAAAAATAGTATATTTGGACAATTAATTGCTTTTGGTGGGGGTGATGGTGGTAATTACGCAAATAGATACGGAGCATCTGGAGGTTCTGGTGGTGGCGGATTTTATTCCAACGCTAATGGTGAGATTGTACCAAATACAGGAGGAAACGGAGTATTGGGTCAGGGAAACTCTGGTGGCAATGCTTTAATTGTATCTGGATACCATGGATCTGGAGGTGGTGGTGCCGGTAGTGTCGGAGGTGTGTCTCCTTCAGGATCTGTAGGCGGTACAGGTGGTGCCGGTCTTGCATTTAGTATTACGGGAACCTCTGTTTATTATGCTGGAGGTGGTGGCGGTCACGGAAATACTACTGTAGGCACCGGAGGTACTGGCGGCGGTGGAACTGGCGGTGGGTACGAAGGGAGCGGTAGCGCCGGTACAGTA
>OFSE01000028.1_pt1 | contig 48716 bp, 52 predicted proteins | sample 1543261 | NCBI WGS metagenome assembly OFSE01 (sample SAMN07774225, study PRJEB24372) | wastewater metagenome | isolation source: Exp Tend VB 50WW | collected 2016-02 | reverse complement strand
TTATTTTTCTTGGCCATGAGTCTCCTCGGTTTCGGGGATTAACATTTGCCCGGGGACATCGCCAGGCATTCCAAATTGACTCGTATCTGTTCGGAACGGATAAGGTCTGGCCTGCTCAAACTTAGCGGCATGGCGACGGATTTTCTTTAACACCCGTTCCATGACTGGATTGTTGCGGTTGTGAAAATCCTGAAAGTGGTCAGCCAGGGCGAGGATTTCGGCGGGTTTGAAGGAGAGTTGAGAGTTAAATTTCTTGTCCGGCATTGAACTTTTCCCGGTCTTCCTTAGACAATCCCAGCGGCCCATAACCCCATGCCTCTTCCGGCATGTCGATTTGGTGAACCTGGCCATTTGCTTCGAGACCCGCAAAGAAGGCTATCTCTTCCAGGTGTTTTTCCCTGGCCTTAGTGGTTTCCGCGTCCATGTATCCAGGATCCATCTGGTGACCCTGGTCTTCCCATTGCTTTTTAGTCACGATTATTCTACTGCTTTCTTGTAAATGCGTGAACTCGGCATACTTCCTAGACTCCTCTTTAAAGTCGTCTCGAACGATATGTAAAGGTCCATGCTTGCCTTTCAATAAACTATCGACTTTCCCTGGGTCATTCTTCCTTAAATCTTCCACATAGTCAAAGATTGACTTTCCTCCTCCACCATCCCACAGCCCGGGGAATTTCGTGTCTGGAAGATAGACATAAGTTTTGGAATCTCTACCTTCTAAATGATTGGCAGAGAGGATATATTCGTTTTCTTTTTCCATGCGGTTGTTGCGATTGAATCCAGGAGTGATTCCCATTCCGCCCAGAATCTTGTCAATACTCACAACCTTCCAGGCCACCAACCCTCTAAATGCAGCGCCCGGATCGGAACACCAGGAGGTTGCCTGCCAGGAGGTCAGAGCGGCCCACTTCTTCCCTAACAGCGCCCCAATTATAGCTTCATCTCTCCAGCGTTTCTCGAAGTCAATGGTGCCCTTCTGGAGGGTGTTGCCGAATCCGCGATACAGCTTAACCATACCGCCCGGGAACATGGTTTTAAGGATAAATCTTTGGGTTTGAATCGCCACTCGAAGATCATGCCTGTCAGTGGGTTTGCCGAGAATCATCTTCTCCCACTCATCTTTAAGCACCTTAGCATTATTGCTACCTCCGCCCGCGTCAGAGTCTCCCTGCCAGGACTTCATACACTCAGCGAAAGCCTCAGTGGCGTCACGGCCGATCATAGAGGTAAATTCGGCCGTTCTCTTCTCCTGAGCTTCATGGGTTGCATTATAACTTCCGCCCCGCTTGATCATCTTGACCAAATCTTCTGGCCCTGATTCGCTATTGAATTGTCCATGAATCGGGTTGGTTTGGGCATTAAGCAAAGCTTGAGCGCGGGCAATAACATCTTGTCTTCTCTTTTCCATTTTTTCTGCCAGTCTAACAGCGTCAGGCAAGCTATACCCGGCTTTCAATGCGGCATCTCTGACCTGTTCTGGCTTAATGTTTTGAATCTTCCTGGCAGACTTAACCATTTGATCTTCGGTAATCTTATTGAACACCTCTGCGTTGGTGGTGGCGGTTTGCATTCTCAGAGTATTCCACTCAGTAACAGTGTCCCCAAAGTCAGTCTTTTTGCCACTAGATTCCAGGGCCCGGTATTCAAGCGCGCCACCTGGATCAAACCGGAAAGGTTTGCCGTCTTTGTCGATCTTGACATTGGGGCTGCCCCATTGGCCGATTACGTCCCAATTAGCTAACCAGCAGTCGGCCGCGAAGTCTTCCATGACTCCTTCGTCTTGAGTAATGGCCGATCTGTCATTCTTTAACCCGTCAACGAATTTGCTGCCTACATTGATTTTTCCATTACCAGCGTCAACCAGGATCATTTCCGCCGAGTGAGCGTTTGCCAGTTTATATAAATCAGCCGCCAGCTTTTCGGACTTGGCCCGTTCTGGATCATTGCAAATTTTGACGTACCATTCAGACCCATCAGAATAAGTTGCCTGCCCGCCCTTGTTTCCTCCCATCTGACTGCCATGGATATTCATCATGGACATAGAGAAGCGTTCGGCTAGGCCCTGGTCTTGAATTTTCTTTGCCTGGTCGTGGTCTATAGGGGGGAGGTGATAAGGAGTAGCGTTTAAGCCAGAACCGCCGATCAATGTGCCCTTCCATGTAAATAGACTGGCATTGGTGGCGTTCACATTAGATAAACCAGACTGAGCTAAATGAAGAGCCTGGGCGACGGCAGCGGCAGTTTTGGCCGCCTTTTTAATCGCGACGTTGGGATCGATTCCGCCTTTAACCTTAATGGCAACATCTAGATAAAATTGGGCCGTCTGCTTATCGTAACCCTTGCTGGACAGGATTTTTTCGCATTTCTCAACATCAGTGAGATTTGGGGTAGAAGAGTAGTAATAATTATGATCCTTGATCCACTTCTTTAGCCCCTTGATTTCGTCCGGAGTAGCCTTCCCCGCAGCCTGGAGCGCCTGTTTTTCAGCTTCCATTTTGAGCGCGATATCCTTGGCCTGATTGGCGAGGTCCTGTTTGGGTCCGGTTGTCTTATTGATAATGTAGTCTAGTTTCTCTATATCGGTATGATTGCTCATGTTGTAAGGGATGTAGTGATCCTTTAGAACATCCTTGACGATCTTCTTCTCTGCAGGCTTGACAGGTAGAACAGCCCCAACGGCAGCCGCCTTTGCTATTTTGGCAGCTTCTTTGGCCTTATTTTCCGCGTCTAGGGATTGATAGATCTGCCATGGCTCCTTTGCGTCTTGCCAGTCCATAATTTCAGCCAGGTATTTAAGCTTCTGTCCTTTGTCTTTGGCATCAGTCCAACCGTTTTGCATTTGGCCGCTATATTTAGATGGGTTGTGCCCGAAATACGCAACGTCCTTAAGGTATTTGGCGAGCTTCTCTTTGTCTTCTTTGGATACTTTGTCGACAGCGGGAACAGGCTTGGGGGTGATGGATGTATTTGGACCTGTATTTGGAGCGGCAGGTCCAGGCATTGCTAAGTAATCAGAGAGTGAAGAGAACCCTGAACTTTGCATTTTGGCAGAAAGATCGGTTACGGCATGGTAAACCTCATCCACTCCCAAATCCTTGTATTTGATTTTATAAGTAAACAATTTCCCGACATCAGAACCTAACTTTATGCTTGGGAAGTCAGTATTTAATTTTAATTCTGCGTAAGAAACAACTTCTTGAGGGGACCAAGTTGAAGGGGGATTGAGAAAGGTTTTTGGATTTGGAGTAGCAGTTTCGATTGCAGGAGAAGCTACTGGTTGAGCAGCAGGAGAAGTCACAAGAGAAGCCACCTTATACGACCCTAGCGGAGAGCTTACGAACCCAGGCGGCATTTCGTTGAGGTAAAAGGCTGCCGAACTTTTCATCTCGGAATGCAAGAGTTCAGCCTGATTCCATAGTTCATCCTTGAGATTGGCAAACTTAAACTTGAAATGGTGCAGCTTAGACAAGTCTGAACTGGAGGTAAACATACCCGGCCAGCCTGCTTCTAACTTTAAATCTATTTGATGCATGATTTGCTTGGGAGACAAGGGAGAGGAAGAAACGGGATCAGAAACAGGAGCGGTAACAGGTGGTGTAACGGGAGCGGTAACAGCAGGCATGACACTCGCGGGAGCAGACAGGATCAAATGCTCACTTAAACTACTTGCTCCAGACTGTTTCATCTTCTCCAATAAATCGACAACTGCTTGCCACTTCTCCCCATTGTCATCAAACGTCTGCCCTTTGTGACTCTTGAAGAATTCTCGGTAATTGAACAAAACCGAAATATCCGAAACAGAACCATAAGCGGGCGAATTCTTTACCATCCTATCCCTGGCGAACTTGATAATCTCTTGTGGCGTCCAGGCCGATACGGGATTTACATGAGCAACTGGGGCAACTGGAGCAGCCTGAGCGATATTTCCAACCGCCAGATCCGCCTTCATTTTTTCACTGTTGGCCTCAATTGCTTCATGTAAATTCTTCCCAGGCTGAGCGGCAGTGGCTTCGGTTAGATGCTTCACCAGGTCATCAAACACCTGAAGATCCACTTTGGAATTTGAATTTTGGCCCAACAACATCTTAGCCGCCGATTGAGGGGACAATTTAATCCCCTGACTCTCCCAACCGGCATTTGTAGGCTTCCCGTTCTTTCTCTTAGCTAAATAATACCTGGTCATGGTGGTGGTCTTCTCGTAATCACCTAAATGCGCCAGAATCTCAGCTTCCATCCCACTCTCTTCCCAGGTCTCCTTCAATGCGGTTTGCTGTAGAGTAAATCCAGGTTCCTGCCCGCCCTTGGGATAGGTGTTTTTGTACCCGCCGAAATGTCCAGTCGGTTCAACGAGCCATAAACTGCCGTCTTCCTCAATCATAATACATCCAGCCGAGATCTTCTTCCCCGAGGTGTTATTGAATACCGGTTCATGGATGTTGGTTTTGTCGGCCGTTGAGGACCAGTAATCTTTAGGCAGAGAGGATGGATCGGATTTAGATGATCCAGGCGAGGGGAAGTCAGAAAATTCAATGCCATGCAAAGAAGCACCAGGTGGAATAGATGATGGGTCTTTACTAAACTCCACCACTTCCCCGGCAGTTAATTTATCCTTAATCTCCTGCTCAACTTTATGAATTAATGCCAGCGCGTCAGACAGTCCAGGAGAGCCCGAGTGAGATTGATCGTGTTGACCAGACTGAACACCCGGTTTAATCGCTTCCGGAATACCTCCGTTAATCTGGTGAAGCATGGCGGCCTGTTCTGCCAGTTCCTTTTCCTTTTTCTCCTGGTCGCGCTTAAGTTGAGCAGCATGAGCCTGGATTTTCTCCCATTCACGGGCTTCTTTGGACTTTTGCTCCTGGTCGGCTTTATCTTTGGCTTCCTTCTCGGCCTGTTCTTGGGCTTGTTTCTGGGCCTCCTGTTCTGCCTTTTCTTCTTCTTCGGCAGGGATAGGAGATACTACGTCTATTTCTTCAGGAAGTAGTATAAATGGACTCTTGACACAACGGCAATGGACGTGAAGGGGGCAGGCTGGGGCTTTTTCCTCTAAATTCTTATGTTCATTAAAATCTACAATGGCCAGATCGGGATTCGGATTCACAGGTGTCCCATCCAGTTCATACACCAGGCCATCATACGGGCGACATTCGTCACACGGCCACTCCAGTAACGGAGCCACCACCCATTGGTAATACTGTTTAACCTCTGGGAATTGGGCCTGCTGTTGATACTGCCTTAATGCTCGGCCCAGGTCCTGAATCCTTGACATTTCAGTTCGGGCGATTGCTTCGGCTTTAGCTCTGACTGATTTCCAGGGTTCCTTGGTGATGAATTCAGCCAGTCGATTAATCAACCTAGCCGGACTTTCACCCAATGCGACGGACAAAGACACCTGCTGGGAAACTTTATCGATCTGGCTTTTGCTCATTTTGGTAATTAAATCCGCGCTGAACATTGAACCGATTATCACATCATCAGCGGAGAGTTTAGGTAATTGCAGCGAAAGGTTATGGATTTGATCAGGGTGATCGGGGTGGCCAGGTTGAGCGGCATGGTCTAAATCAGGTTGCGGGAGATGGATGTCGGTTGATTTGGACTTGACCTTATTGGCCTGAATTCCATGTTTGGCCGCATCCCAACCAGCCGAACCTAAATCAATCCCAACCTTTGCCGCGCCACCCATGAGAGCAGTTAAATCTTTGCCGAACTTAACCCCTAATGCCTTAATAACTTCCTCGAATTGCTTGACCAGAATCGGGACCCAATAAGCCCCCCAGCCAGGTTCAATGCCCTTATCTACTCGGGCGATCACCTCTGCTGTTCTGGCTAGAATTTGGTCCCGCATTTTGAGGATAAAGCTTTTAACCATGGCCAGGGTGTGATCGTCTAGTTTGTCGGATTGGCGTAACAGGTCGAGAAGCTTTTTATGATATTCCTCAATATGGGGTGGGACAGGTTTAACTTTGCCGTCTTTATCCTTTTTGCCGGTTGCGCCGTACGATTTTATGACTGGCTTCTGTTCAGAGGGTTGGTCGGACTGAGTGGACTGAGTGGCGAAGAATTTGGCGGCATCTTCCGGGTCAAACAAAAAATCAGACCCACCTGCTTCTAACAGATAAGCCTGACGCAATCCAACCGGGTAATATACAGCCTCTGAATCCATTTGGGGTATTTAGGCCCGCTTATTCAGTCGACCTTTAAAAACTTAGCTGGAGTATTTATTGATGACCTTCAGTGAGCGGCGGGAACGGGATTGCTTCCTGCGCCACAACATCAAAAGATAACCTTCAATCGCTGCAACCATACCGAGAAGCATGACCAGATCGGCCACGGTTCCAGATACGGTTCGAACAGTCGTGCAGAAGGCATTGAATTTGGCCCCGAATTTCCTGAGCATTGAATTTGTTTCCTTTCCCTTTGTATGTTTCTGGTTTGATGCTTAGATTTCAGGTCCTGCCTGTCTTACGTGTCCTGCTTGACATCCAGCCAGAATCGGGCCTTTTGCGCCTTATTACTGACCACGCAAAGTTCGCCGGCCTCTTCAAACCGATGTGCGTCAATACCAGTGGCGCCATGGGATTCTAGCCATTTATTGACCTTGGCCGCCAGTTCTGCAGGGACTTCGAAAGATTCACCCTCTGCCGTTTTGATGGTTTCCATGATTTCTTTTTCCTCCTCACTGAGATAAATTTCCGCCTGTTCAGGATCGTTCTGGTCATGCATTTTGACCATAGTCTTCTGGTTGAAAGGGTGTTGCGGGTGCTGCAGGAGATTGTCCAGACCCTTCATATGGAACGCGACGGCTTGGGGGTTAGTGTCGGGGTCCATTGCGCCTGCCGGGAGATTGGCGAGGAATTCGGCCTGGGTTTGAATTCGGGGTTCCTCGTCATCAGGGATACTGGCGAATTTGGGATCAATCGCCATGAGTTCGACAGGCAAAGGGGTGGGAAGATCTACAGGAGCGGGCTGAAGGGATTTTACCTCCTCGACTTCCTCGACCTGTTCAACCTCCTCGGCCTGCTCGACTTCCCTAACTTCTTTACCTGCTTGTTCTTTTTTAGGTCTACCCATTTATCCATACCTCTTCAGTTCAATTTGATGTTCAGTCCGGTTCGGCTGACAGAAATTTACCCACTCAACTTCAAGCACCTGGCCTGTAACACCCCTAACCTTACCATTATCCATCCAATCAAAGGAATGGGGCTTGACATAGGCGAGGGTTAAATGGGGGATGTAAGGGCGGATCTTCTCAGCGTTAGATGCCAAAGAAGCCAACCGAGCAGAGAGGGAGACTAGTTCGGGTGAGTGGACAGAAATATATAAAACGTCTTTGGTTCCGCCTTCCACTCCAGAGAAACGGTCGATTTTACCTAAGCTGAACCGAAACACTGGGAAGTCTTGAATAATTTTAGCTACTTTACCAAATACCCCGGGTTGATTTAAAATTCCATACCTGACCGTGATGTGAGCATTGTTTTCAGCTTCAAGCATGTTCTCTTTGGCCCATTTGAATAGTTCAGTCCGCGCCAATCGAACATTACCAGCCATGATTTCGGGGATTTGAATTTGGGTGGAACAGACTGAAGGCTTGGAATCAGGGACAACAAAAGCGGAGAGAAATTCATTCATCAAAGTTTATCCAATCGGGCTAGAGTTTCTTTCTGTTGGGCCGCATAAAATTCAGCGTTGGCGAGTGGCAGATATTTTTCATGGTCCTTACATGCCTTCCGGTATTGGTTGTTCCATTTAGCCATGTTGTCTTTCCATTGGCGAAGTTGCTTTTCAGTCGGACCGTTGGCGCCGAACATTTTCTTTAGAGATCTGGGTTTAATCTCCCAAAGCCTTAGCATCTCCCGGGAAGCAATTTCGCAGAGTTCACTGGCAGTTTTTTCGGTAGCAGGTGAGAGGGTGACCTGGTAATTAGCCATTATAAAAAATACCCATGAGGAATCACCACATCAGGCCCGGTAAATGGTTCAAAAATGTCCTGCTCCAATTTGTAGCAGCATTGGATCAAGGTTTGATTCGTCGCAGCTTTCCATTCAGGCCCAGGCTCTTGATCTGGCCTGAACGTCATCCCATAGATTTTCCCGTCGGCCGTGTCAATGCGCACCCGGTATTGAATTTCCTTAATGTTTCCAGGTTGAATGGTTAATTCCTGAGTGGTGATTTGAATGACCCGTCGACCTGCACGATTGCGAATGAAACCACCGGACTGAGGGTTATACCAGGAACCGGTGAGGATGAGATCTTCAGAAGATTCAGAATGGGGTTTAAGTTCAGGTGCAGATTGAGATTCAGGCTTTTCGGCTTTTACTTCAATTTCTTCCATTTCACTTCTCCTTGGCTATAAATTCATCATGGGAATGGGGTGCGGGTAAGCTGGATGTTTTTCATTACCCTTTAAAGTCCCGGGCCGTAGATCGCAATTATCATCTCCGTTATAGAGGTTGACTGTGATGGGTTCGATTAGGCTTGGTTCGATGTGGGCAACTTTCTCGCCGACCGGCCAGGGTTTAGGGGGACAGTCGAGGTTAAACCAGTCAAGTGGATTCAAGAAATTCATGACGGTTCTTTCCTTTACTCTAACCTGTAATCTAATATGACCATTTTCTGGTGCATGTCCTTCATGCTCTCCTTGGTGTAGAACCGAAAGTCAAGCTTCATCATTTCCGGGTATCTTTCAAAGAGGTCACGCAAGAAATTAATCACAATCAGGAGACTCGCGTATTTCTCGAACGATCTTCAGCTTTTCTTCATTCTTGGTCGCACCCAGGAATTCAATCATACCGTATTTGATTTCCTCTACCTGAGAGTTAATCATAATGGTTTCCTGGCGCGGCATCTTCCCCTGGCCGCAACAGAAAACCCTGGGCAGCAATTGAGCTTCGTCCAGGGTAATCTCCTCACCAGGCTGGTTTACATCATCCTTGCTGGGGGCGTAAATCTTTCTCCAGGGAATACCGTCCTCCTCATAGCTTTTCATGAGGGTTTCCTGATCGAATCCAAACATTTATACTGTCCCGCCTTTACGTCATCAGATCCGGGTCTTCTTTTGCCCGTAGGTCCGCTCTCATTCTGGCCCGCTCGATTTTATCCTTGGCTTCTCTTAAGACCTTGGCGAAATCAGCCTTTTTGGCTTTCTCCGGATTGGGCGGCATGCCAGCCTTCACCCTTGCATCCTGAGCGGCCGAACCCAATTCCCCCTCAACAGCTTTAGATTTATTCAGCAATGATTCCGGGTCTTTGGAGTATTTGGCCAGTTGCTCTTGCTGTTCTTGTTGCGCCTGGGTCCGTTCTTGCATTTGTTTTTGAGCAGCCAGATCGTCAGCTTCCCCTTCTTCCATTTTAATCTCAATACCGAATGAGCCTAGATACTCACAAAACACCCGAGAAGCAGCGTCCTGGGGAATGAGACCTTGCTGAATCGCGGCAGTTAAACCGGCGGCAAAGTTCTGGGTGGAGTTGGCTAATGATTCATATTTAGATCTATCCGGGTCACGGGAAGAGATTTTAATTCCCAGGTGCTCTTTTGGGATGTCGCCTAAGACCGGAGTTCGAGCGGCGATCTGAATGGCCAGTTTAAATTCCATGAGGAGATCAGCTTTAGTCTGCATTCGTCGGTTTCTAGCCCAGGCAAATACTGGAGTGACCATCTCTTCGGCGTTCGACTTATTAACATTTTCCGCATCACAAAACCAATGTTTCGGCAACCCCATCGAACCCCAGGCGATGTTAAATAAATTATCCCGTAACTCCGCCGTCTGAGCCACTTGGAGATCCGGGCAAATCGCGTTAACCTCCTCGTTCTCATTATGCACCCGCCATGTATTGGTTCTGGGAGGTTTAGCTTTTAATTTCCTGGCATAATCATCAATGGTATCCGGGTCAGCGCCAGTTAGCTTAACATCCCAGATAAACCGCATGAGCATCTGGGCCCGCTCGACATCAGTAAAGAGGGACTGATCATGTGCGTCGATCCATTCAATAGTTGGGGTGAGATCTGAAATGCCCCGAGACTGGCCGCCTACCCGATTGACAGCCGTATAAAATGCATCCCCTTGGATGTCGACATTGTTTAGGCCTTCAATTTCGGACAGGTCGGAGCAGATTTCCAGGTGCAGCTTTGAATTGACAGGGAACATGCCAGACTGAAGATGGATACCAATCGGCCGTTCATAGTCCCAGGGATCCAGGGAAATGGTCTCAATTAACTCGGGCAGAATCATCCCGCATCTAAACCGGGACTGGATAAACTCCCCCTCCATGTTGCCGATCTTCTGTGCCATAGGAGGAACGCGACGGACTTTCTCGCCGCAAACGCCTAGATCTCTTTCCCTCTGATTGCCCCGATCCCATTGATTGTACTGCCAGTGATCGTCAATAACAGCTTGCACCCGTTTGGCGTATTTGGGATTGGTGGAGGTAGGTTCGATCTTGAAACCTTCCGACATGATCATATCGGTCCGGATTTGCATGCCGCGAGAGGCGAGAGGATTTGTTGAATTTAGCCAGCGGGCTCTTCTGGTGACATTTAATCTGACATCACCAGAGAAGTCTAGGAGCGATTGGTTGAGAGATCTGAATCCATTCGCCTCAAGATACATGGAGAGACCTGGCATGGTCGGGGCGGCTTCTATGAGGTGCTGAATGGATTGATGGAGAGACCGATTATCAATACTGGTTGGGCGGCCGTATTCGTCGCGATTCGTGACAGGGCGAAATCCTGAATCCCCATCTGAGGCATGGTGACGAACAGGGGGAAGGTCTTCATTGTCGATTTGAATTGACTGGTTATCCTCGGGCGCCGTATGAAATGCGTTAAACCCTACTTCACGAGGGGCTGGGGATTTGGAAAACCATTTGAGAGGGTTAAGAGAGAACATCCAGTTTCAGATTCATTGGGCTGAATTGGATTGCATTTAATTTAAACTTAATGAAAAGGAAGAAGCCCAAACGATTGTCGTCGTTCAGGCTTCTTGGGGGGGGTGCGTATGAGCCCAGGGATGAACTAAGGAGACCTTGCTAGGAGTATGCATTTCCCGGTTGGTCCGGTTAGGTCCTGCTAAGTTTTGTAAAATTTTGCAGGTCTTTTGTAGATCTTTTGCAGGTCTTTAACTGGCCGCCCAGGGGATGTATTTGGCTTTGTCGGGCTGCCTGGGGTGATTGATGGGGACACGACTTTCCTTGAGCAGATTCTTTTCACTCGACGGAGAGGTGAGCAGATCCTTCTCTTCAGCGGTATTGTCCACATCATCGAATTTACCATCCAGGGTATCTTTTACCGGGAGGTCATCGCCAGTCGAGTTGGGGGATTCAGTCTTGGCTGGAGCAGATTTGGATTTAGCTTCTGCCTTTTTCTTGCTCTCCTCTTCCTCGTCCGCTGCGTCCTCCTCGTCCTCACCATCGCCATCATCTTTGGCGGCCTTTTTGTCTATGGCCTTCTGAATAAACGCTGGCATCTTACCCTCATTCAGCGCAGAATTGTCAGAGGCGGTTTTAGCGTTGTTCTCTTTGGCCTTTTCCTTGCCGGTGATCTCCTTGCCGCTCCCCATGTCATCATCAGCGTTTTCCAGGCTGGAGATTCGCGCGACCAGACCGGCGGCTTCAGAGTGGATTTCTGCTAGGCGGGAGGCAGCTTCGGTTTTGGATAGTTTGGAGAAGTCGAATTTGGGCTTGTCGGCTTCCGTCTTGTCCGCGAATGGATTAGGTTTTGCTTCCTTGCTCTCCTGGATAAGATGAGACATACCGGCAGATTCGGCAAAAATTCCAAGGATGGATTCAGACATAATAGCCTCCGATTCGTTTAGTGATTTCTTTAAGTCATAATATTCGATTGTTGCCAGTTTGGCTTTTTTCTGGAGTTCTTCTATTTTAAGCCGAGAATCTTCAGACATGTCCCCTTTGCCAAACTTGGTTTTTCTGGCATTTCTGACATTCTCAACCGCTTTGTCCATTTTGACATAAAGAGATTGAAGCTTTTTAGCCTGGTCTGGAGTGGTGGATTCTGTGACCCGATTTGTTTCTTGACCAGATCTAAACGCTTTCCATTTTCTCTTAATCTCATCTTGAGCCTTAGAGAATACTTCAGTCATGGCCAAGGTAGAAAGCGGGTCGATCAGGTCTTTTGTATCCCATCCAGCCCCGGCCTGTTTAAATTCCCTGGATGCTATCTTTTTACCACTAGCCTTCTCGGTAACGTCCACTCGCCATTTGTTATCCTGGCCGATCTGGGTGGACTTGATGAGGTAGTCGGCGGGGTTTGTAGAGGATTCGGTCATGTCAAATGTTTCGCTTTCCTTCAATCCGGCCGGGATAATCTTCTTCCAGTAATTCTCCACCTTTGCAAAGGCGGCTTTACTTGTCTTGAATTCCTCTTTTTTGTCGTCATACTCGGCAGTCACCGGGTAATCAGTGTTGACAGTTCCCAGGTCCCGGCCGTTGTAGCTATCCTTGCCGTTAAAGGTGAGGAAAACATTGCCGCCCCGGTTATGCCATTCATATTTGCCGGTTTTGCCATGGAAGCCAGGTTCGGCGGAAGCTTCAGCCATTTCTTCCGTGACTTCGGATTCGCTCTTATATCCCTTGGCTACCCAGGGACCCTGAACTTTACCCGGCTTGGTGTTTTTGTCGATAATGGTTTGAAAGTTGAATTTGAGCGCGGAGGAAAGTTTTTTAATCTCTTCCGCGCTGGGCATTTTTTGCTGACGTTCCATGGCGATCAGATCCGGCTGGCTGATTCCGGTTGCCTGAGAGAGTTCCGGAGTAGTCATCATGTGATCTCTTCGGTGAGCAGAGATAGCCATAGCCATTTGCTCGGCAGTTTTATCGCCTTCCACTTTAATGAATTCCACTGTGGCCTCCTTAAAGTGAACTGGAGCAGCCATATTTGCCGAATTCCATCCATCAGACCAGGCTGACATCATTTGTCCCGGTCTCTTATCTCCTACTGGCCCAAAGTTACCAATTAAGGTTTTCAGGTCAGGATCAGAGATGGGAGCGGCAGGCTTCTTTTTGCTGAATGCTGCCTTACCCAATTCCCGGGCCTTCGAGAGTTCCTCCTTAGAGGCGCCTGTCTTACCCTCTTGAACTGGCACACCATTTTTCATAGATACAGAAGCAGCCGTTTCAGCCTCAGTTGTTCCAGGTTCATTTTCCTGCTTTTCCCCCGACCATTTCTTATCCATCCAGGTGTTAATGGCATTCAACGGAACCCCAGATTCTTTCGCCACCTGTTCCCGAGTCTTTCCTGAGTCCAGATGTTTCTGAATGGCCTCTTTGACCTGGTAATTAGGAGCCTTATGATCAACCCCTAATCTAGCTCTTCCTTTAGGCCCGTTCGCATCTCCTTCGAGCAGCGACGAGCCTTCATTAAAATAACCGGTGATACCCCTGGGCTTGTCTGTGTTGGGTTCAAAATTGTCAGGGATGGGAGTATGCGGGGAGAATTGCTGAGAGTAACTGGGAGTCTCGTGGTAAGCCTGGCCAGTATTGGATTCACTCAGCATACCCCGGCCAAACCCTACCCCACCACCAGACTTAGCACCCATCTCCCGGTAACCCTGGGGATCGTCCACCTTGGTTCGATCTGGGTCGAAGGAGATTAGCGGTTTGCTGGGATCAGATTTTGCCATGTCAGTCATGGCGGTTTGAAAAATACTGAATGCTTCCGTCGCATCCTTGGCCTGGAATGAAGCTTTAGTTGAGACCGGAGCGCATTTGTGGAAAAACACCCAGTTGCCGCCACCCAGATCTTCAAACACCCAGCCGTTAGATTTAGCCGCGTTCATGTCCCGATTGGTATACATAATCTGGTTAAAGCTGGCATCAGTCCGGTTGGCTTCTCGCAATTCCTGGCAGACCGATTCCTGACGAATAAACAGCCGACCTGAGAAAAGGTTAAGATCAGGCATGTCATTTTGTCGCACAGGAGCAGAGAAGAAGGTAGATCGACTATGCACACCCATCGCCCCGGCAGGTCCCTGTCCATACAAGACATACGGGTTTTTACTGGCCTGGGGATTTTGCCGCATTCGAACGGAAGTAGGGTCGGTTCCCAGATATTGGAATGTCTGAGCGGGTTTAGCCGGTAGAGGGTGTGTATACAGGAGGGTGGGGAGTCTGTCTTCTTGTCGCATAGAGGAGGAATTAGGGGGTGGGAAGGAGTGGCCCTTTATTCGGGTCTTATTTAACCAGAGAAATCAAGCCAGATACTCCGGGCAGACCATAATAAGTTTTCCTGTCATTGGAGCGGACTGCCACGATTTTACCATCAATGAGAAGTTGTCTTAAAACGTTTACAGCGGTTCCTCGGCATTCTGGACTTGGGAACAGGAAACGAAAGGAGAATAGTTTATTGGCATGGATTTCGGCGTTTAGGATATTTAAAACATGCTCCCGGTAGGATTCCCTGAGAGCGGCGGATTGCTTGGCCCATTTCTCGGTTAATTCGTGCATAAAGCATTCGGATTATATTTTACTGGCATGTTGAGCGGGAAAGTGAACGGGTCGACTTTTTCTCCTCTGATCATGGCCGTTATGCGATTGGCCGCGAAGATAGGGAGTTCTCCAGAAAAGTCTTCCCATCTATCCTTGGTCTCCACCCTGCCTGACCAGGCAAAGACCCCCACTCCCAAAACAACTATCGGGCGACCTTTGAGGGTTCTAGTTACGGCGCGGAAGACGGGGCATGATCTTGTATTGCGAGGATTGCCCTTGATTATGTCTTCTTCGGTGACTGAGATTTCAATGATCATGGTTTGTCCAGGTTTTTCTGCAATCGAATAACCTCATCTAAGGGGGTGTCGTCGGCCACTTCCAGGCAGTTGTAAAATCTTGAATGATCAGTTAATGGAGTCCATGGAGTGAATTCCTGGTTCTCATCTATAAAAGCCCGGTATTGAACAAAGGTTGCATCCCAGGGATCTAGCCGTTTCTGAATTACTCGACGGACGAAGTGACGTTTCTCTGTATCTGGACTTGGGGTTTGTAGGTATATTCCAGGAGGAACAGGAGTTAAATTTGGAGTTACATTCGTATTAATTTTACAGCTTGACCCAACCCCGCGAGTAGGAGGTTTAATTTCCTTGTCTCCCACTATGGAATTAATGGTGAGCAGGTCGGAATTAGAAAGCGTTCCGGTAAGTTTGGGACCATCTCCCTCCTTTAAAGTGGTAGAAAAATCATACTTTTCATCTCGTGACTTGGCCGTTAATTTAGGCGCAGGATCCATGGCATGAAAACTGGTTTGATTCTCAATGAATTGCCTGAGAGTTCCAATCCGGTCAGCATCAGTCATGTATCCATTTTGAACCATGAGGGAAAGGTCTCGCATTAGGAATTGAATCTCAGACATGGGTTCCGGTTCAATCCTAGATATATTGGATGTATTGGCCAGACTTCTCTTCATGTCGATCAGTTCAGCCAGGATCGCCGCATGAGCATCCCGGTTATACTGCATGAAGTCTTCCACCGCTTGTTGATCCTTATCGAATTCAGCAGAAAGCAATTTGGCATTTTTCTCATACTCAGCTTGCCAGGAGAGGATCTTCTCTAACTGAACATTCGTGGCCGCCATGTGGACTTTATTGCCAGCGATTGAAACAGAAAGTTCGTTAAGGTCTTTTCTCTGAGAAGTAAGTTTGTCAAATGCGCCCATGATTCCGGTTCCATCATTTATGACCTGAGCAATAGAGGTCAAGGTATCAAGAATGGAATCAATATTATCCTGGCTTATTTCATGCGAATCAAGCCAGGATTCATTTTCGCCATTCTCATCCAGGATTCGGCGTAAAGTGTCAACGGGTTTATGGGCATAATTATTCCTCTCCTCCAGGTTCCGAGCCAAATCAAGAAGGGTGGTGATTTCTCGAGATGCTTGAACAGCAAAATTTGTCCATGCAGTCTCCAAATCACCCTGGCCCATTACCTTTGGAGTCGCGGAACACTTAGCCAAAAACAGCCGACAGTCAGGGTTCCATTGAACGTTAGGGTTAAACAGTTCATTCAGCATTTTCCAGGGTCCGTTTATTGTGTCGTACGTTTTGTCGGCGTAGACCGTGGCTTGGATTTGAATTTCTTTGAGACCTAGTTTTTCGGCTTCAGGGAGGCCAACGGTTTCCATGCCGTTTTGAGTGACGCGCAGGAGTTCAGTGTTAGGTTCATTTTTGCTTAAAATTACATCCTGCCACTCCTCAACAGAAACAGAAGGAATGCCCTGGGTTCGGCCAGATTGTTTATACTGCTTCATCTCCTCAGCAGTCATTCCGAACTTTTTCAAATCCTCTAAACCCAAACCCTGGCCAGCAATACGATCCACGGCCATGTATTTAACGTCCCCTTGCTCTTCCATTACTCTTCCCCTTCAATATGCCGCCTAATTTTGCCGACCTGCTTTTCTATTTTTCCCAGCCAGATGGAGATTTGCTCGCAGTCGACATCGGTAAATTCCTGGTCTTCCCCGTTTTCATCCAGGAATTTCTCCAGCCGCTCATATAGTTTGGCCTGCTCTTGTCGGGATTCAATCAGCCGGGCCTCAAGCTTGGCATACTCTTCCCGGGAAACGAATTTGCCTTCTATCTCTTGTCTCACTCCTCGAGCTTGTCTGGCCTGAGATTGGGAGTCGGATCGGATTGCGTTGTCTCGTTCAATGATCAGGCTTTTGTTTCGGGAGAACAGTTTAAGGATCAGTTCGGTCCGCATGTTAGGCGCCATGATGTCATTAATCAGGAGCCTCTGCTCTCTCATGGTTAATTCGTCCATTTTGCCTAAGAACCCAGAGAAGTCACCGAAGATCATTCCGTCTGGTTGATCGGCGGTTGAATCTATGGCTTGTTTGTTAAGGTTGAAAACTTGTGCCTTGTCTTTCATCTACTTGTTCCCCTCGACAATGAAGCCGTATCGCTGCATTAGAAACATGAGACAGTTTAAACGTTCAGATTCCAACAAGGCATCCAGGAGTTCCCCGGTCCGGTTGGTAATGTCGGTGTAGGTGTAGGATTGTTTGACATTTTCGTCCAGGATGATCTTGAGTCGGTTATTGGAATTGGTTAACTGGATATTCTCTCGCGCCACTTCTTTATGTTTGAGTAATTCGGCGTTTTCTTTAATCAGCTTGGCCTTTGACTCTCGCAATTCTTGAAGGTCTTTGCTCTGGGTGACATGAGATTTCTGAAGGGCGTTTAATCTCAATAAGAGGACATCTTTGTTTTCCCAGTCGCCGTCCTCTTTCAGTCTGGCGCATTCTTTTTCCAGCCTGGTTATCTCTCGAATGGCAGCCTGATTGTTGTCATTGGCGAACTTTAAGCTGTCAATCAGTGATCTCGGGTCTACATAAGTTTCCGCCTGGATTGAATCCATATACTGTTTTTCTCCCTTAGCTTTATTACCGCCTACCGCCGAACAATCCGCCCGACCTCAGCCCAACCTCCTCAGATTCATCCTCATCCTGATTAAACCTGCTTGGACCCATTCCTAAACTGCCTCTTCCCGTGCCGCTCAACCCCCCACCTATTCCCGACCCGTCCTCACTATCACTATCCTGCTTCCCGTCCTGCCCATCATCCCCCGAACTGCCATAGGCCATAACCTGCCTGATTTTATTCAACCCCTGGGACATAGAATCGACCTGGTCATCATTCTGAGCTTTTGGGAATGCGCCGACTTCAGGCAGGAAATAAAGTCCCACCCAATTATTCTGCGGGTATTTCTTGGCGTTCGGATCGGGGATATAAACCTTCCTGGCCTCGCACATGGGAGCGATAGACCGGGCCCGAGCTTCCTTGGATCCTTTGGGAGTAATCGCCACAACACAGGGGATCTCTTTTTTCAAGTCGGAAATCAGCGCTGGACCGTTTGCTTTATCCTCCACGCCAACACAGTAAATTTTAGGCCACTTATCCCAGAGCGCGCGGATTCGTTTCCTGGCCTCCACATATTCCCATTGGCCGCGTATCTGGTCCATGAGGTAGTAATCGGTCCCGAATCTACACCAGACCTGAGCCACGACGTATGAACCTGAACCGTCAGTAGCGGTTGAGCCGAAGTTCATGTCGACGGAAATAATAGATGAAGTAGCGGTTGTGTAATCGGGCTGCTGACTGGGTGTATAGTAAATAAACCAATCCGGATTGAACACACCACCATCAGAGGGAATGGGGTTTTGCTGGATTTGAGCGGCGAAGGCATACCCACCCAGGGAGATGCGTAATTTGTCCATCTCCTCGCGGTTGAATCTGTCTGGCCAGAGGAGTTGATCTTTCTCGGTTCGCGGGTCAGTCCAAATAACAGTGGAGCAGCGGTTCTCTGGTTCAAATTCACCGGGTAATTTCAGGTGGATATAGCTGTCTCGTAACCCGCCGATTAAATCCCCACAATGACCCCTTTGAGCGATGACAATATTACAACCGGACTGGGGATTGTTTAAGCGGGTAGATAAGACTTCACTGTGTTTTTGCTGAACCTTGAGGCGATCTTTAAGTGAGTGGATTTTACCTAGATCGTTCAGATCGTCGCAAATAATGAAATCAGCGCCGTCACCGATGATAGTGCCATTTAAGGAGGTGGAGAATCTAAAGCCGCCCTTGGTGTTGTCAAAGCGGATCTTGGTGTTTTGATCTCCCGTTAATTGATAAACTGCCCCCCATCGCTCTTGATACCAGGGAGACTCAATTAGCCTTCTGCATCTAACACTGTCCCGGATGGTTAACGCATGAGCATAGGCAACCGTCATGAACTTGGCGCCTGGATGTCGAGTCCAGACCCATGCTGGGAATAAAACACAGGCGATGGTGGATTTACCATGGCGAGGCGGGATAGAGATGGAGAGGTCACGGATTAGGGTATTTTCAGGGAGGATGTAGAGTGAGGATAAGCAGGCAGAGAATAATTCAGGTGAGGTGATGGAATCTAATGGTTTGCCGGTTTTTGGATCGAATTTAAATACCGGGGTTTCTAATGAGATGCCATATTTGTTTATCTGGTCCGCTTCCTGGGCCGCTCGCTGTTGAGCATGGAGCACTTCAATCCGCGCATTAGACTTTATCCAGGATTCATAAACAGCTTGAAGGTGGAGAGCTACTGCGTCAATGTGTAAGCCTTCAACTAGGGGTGATGCAGGTTCGATAATGTGCCAGGCTTGACGGATGAATTCCCGGAAGTCGGATTCAGCGAGTTGAGTAAAGACTTGCTGAACGTCAAGGGTGTCTAAATCATGGCCGGTGGGGATGAAGGGGGAGAGAGTGAGTTCAGGGGTAACTGGTTCTTCTGGTTTTTCTGGTTCTGGTATCTGCCCTGATAACGCCATTTGCAATTCAAGAACCAGGGGGTCGTCAGCGTTTCGGTACCTGGCCTCAACCTCCAGCATTTCAGGAGATTGGTCGTACAGCATCCTTCTTACATCAAACGGTTTGTCTGGATCGAGAGTATAGGCTTCAGGGAGGTAGCCATGGGAGGTCATCTCGTCCAAGAGTTGCTGAGTCTTGGCTTCTAATCGGGCTATACGTTCGGCGGCAGTCATAGTTCATCAATCAATACTTTAATGTTAAACGGTTTATTGAGAGGTTTGCTTGGGATGATTGGTTTGTTTGATTTTTAAACTGTTGCGATTTACCGGAGACCGATTTAAGGTTTAGCAGAATACAATTGGGTCTTTAATCCTGGTTTTATACTCAATAATTTTCCCGTTATCCCAGTTTGGCATGACATCCTTATTCTTATTCCCCTGGTGATTTCTTAACTGCCAGACTTCTCCGCGCCAGTCGCAATCCAGACAGGTGGCCCGGTTGGTATTCTTGCCCATTAAACAGCCGCGAGTGGTTTGCTCAATCGCTTCGGAATAACACTCAGGGCAGATCTCTTCCTTGTCGGGGTCTTTGTTGATTAATCTTTTTTCCACATATTCAACTTCCATGTATTCATGGTAAACGCCGCATGAACAATCCAGGCCACGAACTGAAACTCTCTTATCCCATTGAAGCGGGTTCATGGTATTGGACAGGTATTGATTGTAAGCTAAATCTCTGTCCTTATAGGCGCGAGGGGCGAGGTAGGTAAAAATGACCTGCTTGAGATCTGTTTGTGAAATGGCAATACAAGGTGAGTCGGCTACCGGGCTGGATTCATTATAAGTTTTAATGGCGTCGAACATGCGCTGCCGGTCAAGATTCTTATCCTTTGACTGTTTGGCTTCCCAGTCTTTTTGGTCCGATTCAAATTCCTCTGCCATGACCTAAACCACCTTCCCATTTATCGGTATTGCCGCCAGGCTTCGCTGATCTTCCTGAGATACATTTCCCGGGTTAATGAGCCCACCATGTTTCGCCTGCATAGCTTTCTGTTTTATCGCCAGCAGGGATCGTAACTCATCAGGTGACAGACACTTCAAATCCCAGTCGGCCGCGCCATTGTTGATTTGAGTATTTACATTGCCCTGGTTATTGTTCGTGATGTTAATCCCAACAGATGGTTTATTCTCATCTCCGGAAATACCCCTGGCCAGTCTCTCCCATTTAGCCGCCGTCTCCATGCATTTCCTTACATCATCAATATCCATTTGTAACAGTCGAACCGGGTCAGTGAAGATCTCCTGCATCACTTTCCCGGCCTTGAGAAACATATCCTCAAACAGTTCGGCATGTTGCATGTGCATCTTCTTGGCCGAGTTAATTGAAATCTGTTCCCCCACAGCAGACAGGTAATCATCCCAGGCAGCGGATCGTCTTACCCATTGATAATCAGCACACCACATGGCCACAAATTCATGATTATCCTTTGGCCTCTGGTATTTCGCTCCCGGCTTTCTTCCCGTGGCCCGGGCTAGGGATTCGGTGTCGGGATAGGTGTAGCGAATGCAAGTGTCAATGGATCGATTCTTTCCCAGATTAAGATACACCACAAAGCATTGATAGGATTGGAATGTTTCCCATGGTTGTTTAGACCATGGTGTTCCGATAAATTTAAGAGGTTCGGAGCGAAGTTTTTCTCTGGCTAATTTCTCGGCGGCCAGGGTGATTCTGGTCTCTTCAATTTCCGCTTTGGTCATACCGGCCTGGAGCTTCTTAAATGGTGGTCGACCCTGTTTGCGTTTAGCAGATATGGGAGGGGGAGCGCCAGGGGGACGAGTAGGGAGGTCGGCTGGAGCGGTTTCTTCCGGCTTAAGGGGTTTGGATGGCCAGATTCTTTTTTTGCCTTTGTCGAGCATAAATTTGCCTTCAATGTGCGTTAAAATTGCTTTAATGTTTAATGGTTTTTGAGTTTGTCTGTTATTAACAAATTTCGGTGGGTAGGGGGAGATCCTTTAATGGGATAAAAAAAGAACCTCGACCAGTGGTCGAGGATTCAAGACTATATTATTTCAAAAGATGTATTTAGCTATGAGAAAATGATTCCATTCAACTTGGTCCCATTTTTAACTTGATAGGGTGGCCCATGGTACTCCTCGAAATGCAAACTTAAATCCATCCAGACCGGAAACATTTGAACATTTATGGAGCGATAGGAGTGATCCTCGCCAGTAGTGAGGATAGGAGTGGAGTCAGGCAATCCCGGGTTGCGTTCGAGGAAAAGTTTAAGTTGTCTGAGTGTCATTTTGGTTCTCCTTTGCTGATTGCTTTTTTGTATTCTTCCAGCACCCTTTTGCCTGCTTCATTTCTGGTCCCGTATCGTTCCTCTGACACTGCAGAATAAAAGCCAGTCTCGAATTTACCGGGAGATGAATGCCATGCGGTTCTTGTTTGAAATGTCCAGCAGTGGTCACTCATCCTAACTACTCGGCCGATCAACCTGTATGACAAATTATTGGCTTGCGGAATTTCGACCTGATAGGTTATATGAACGAATTTGTCGGAAGACGAGATTACTTGGATTTTTTTATTGACGAATCGCATTATTTACCTGCTTTCTTTACTGTTTTTCTTTTCCCGCCGTCGCCTGAAACTAGCCATCAATTCATCATCGGTCAGGCTAAATGGCGGTATGTCCAGGGCCTTAGAGGTGTCTGGTTTGACCGGGTTGATTTCAATATTCTCCAGGTTAACGGGTGTGATGACTCCCCCGTCTCTTCGTACGATTTGTATATTGTTGCACTTGTCCAGGTCGAGATCAAAGGGCCAGATGGTTACCAGGTTGTGCCGTTTATTATCGTAGACCACCAGGCAAGAGATGTTTTGTAGAGTTACCAGCCAGCGGGTAATACGATCAGATTGCCGGTCAAAGAATGTTGCCTTTCTCTTTTGGATCTGTTCTTTCATCCAGTCTAGTTGAGAACGGGTCGGGATGAAGCCGAGCCTTTGCCTGCAGCGTTCGTTGAAATGTTGTTTCTGGCAATGGGTTTTAGAGGGTCGAGGTGGGCGGGGTTTTTTCTTAACTTTCGAGCCGCGCGCCATTTAACTTAAAGAGGCGATGAGTAGGGCGAAGAAAATTAAAGAGATTGCCTTGATCGAATTGATGCAAAACAAGGCAAAATAATGGATGGTGTTGATGATGTTTCTCATGGATAGGGCCTTTCAAGGGTTATTTTATGGACAAACCGGGGCGGCTGTGAGGTGGGGCCTGGGGACGCATTGACGGACGGAGTGAGTAATTATTTCTGCGCATTGTGTAATACTTACCTTAATTTCACAGTCAAAAGCATAGACCGGGCCACCCCAGGCCCTGCATACATAAAGACGATCAGGAATTTTAATACCCTGTTCATGAAATGTTTCACAATGAAATCGAACAGCTTCTTTGGCAGTGTTCGATTCATAAATTTCAGCATAATCATAAGCGCCAGGAGCAGGAGTGTGGATATTAGAAATAGATGAGGCTACGCGATACATAGGCATTAAGGAATACCTTGAGTGACAACTTGAGCCGTTTGAATGTTCTCCTCAATCAGTTGCTTAAGACCAGGATCGAGCGGTTTAAGTTGAGGTTGCCCGGACTGTTGACTATGTGGTAAATCTCTGGCCGGTATTCCAGGACAAACCTGAGTCCAGTTCGGAATGTTCAATTTTCTAATCTTTTCCCTATACCGAGCGCAATCATACAACCCCTGTAAACGTAACCAGAACGTGTCAGCCACGCCACAGAAGCAGGCTAGGCGTAAAGAGAGGGGGGCGTTGATTGGATGGGATGCAGGGGTTTGAGTGAGGATTGACTTGATGACTTTCGGGTCGACCTTGATCCATTTGGCGACGGCTTCAGAAGTGATTTGGAGCCGGGTTATTTCCTGTTGGAGAAGTTTTCCGGGGTGGTCGCCGTTTTGGAAGAGATCGGGGGGATCGCTCAATACACCCTCAAATAATACATTTTGATTGCCTTCAATTTTTATGGAGGCGCTGGAGGAATTTTTTGAGTCTTTGGAGTCTTGAAGGCTTCTCTCCTGAGCCATTTCGTTGAGTTTCTTCAGGATGTTGGACATGATTTTCTGCTCCTTTGTATAAAAAAATAGACCTTTTGAAGGGTCTTGGTTTAATCAAAAATAGGTAATCTCCTTTGGAAAAATTAAGATACCGGCCGGTATATCGATCCAATACTCCCCATACCGTTTACATTCCCAGATTTCTGCGGCATAAGACCAATAACCCCAGGAAGTGCCGCGTTGCCGTTTTCATCCTTTTTGTTTAGGTTCGGGTCGACCACAATTTTAAGTCCAGCGGTTTCGGTCATTTTAGCCTGAAGTGAAAGATAAACGGTCGGGGAGAGTTCAGCTTCCAGTTCTCCCATGGAATCAGAGTAAATCCGGTAAACATCCAATTGCTGACCTGTGCGGCGAGACTCGGAATGTTTACGAAAATCAGCTTTGTCACAGAGGCGGATGAGGATCCCTAGCGCGTCAGACTTTTTCGCCCCCTTGCTTCCGGAAGAGCCATTGCTGTTAATCCCGCCAAGATAAATATCGGCGAAGGTTTCCAAGATTGATGGCGGGATAAAGAATCTTCCGGAAGCGGGCATTTAGTTAATTTCCTTTGTCTGTTTGAGTTGACTGGGTTTTGGGTTTACTGGGGCGCTTAGGTTTACTTTGACTTACTTTGCCTCCTACCGTGATCGTGGAATTCCCTGTGCCGAGTTGATAGGGCGGCTGTGGGGTTTCCAGGACATGGGCAGAGATAACCTGGGGGGCGGGTGAATTAGATTGATTAGCGGCTTTCTGGTGAGTTCTGGCGGCCGGTTTACGGGTAGAGGGAATAGACTTGGGGCGTTTTTTGGTTTGAGTCTTGAGGGAATAAACCGAGCGCGCCAGGTAAACGATCATGAAAATCATCGCAAGTGGCATGGGGAGCTTAACCCACCAAGGAGTGATTTGAATTTGTTTGCCGGTTTTAGGGTTAATGGTAGCGGCCGGGTTCAGGAGTTGATCCATGATGTCCTGGCCGATGATCTCCTTGTCGAGATTCAGACCGAGTTTTTTCTGTTCTTCAAAGATAGATAACTGTTCAGCCTGGAGTTGGGAGAGTTTTTCCTCCAAGACCTTTTGGGCCTGTTCACATTTAGCTGTCAGGTTAGTTTTAGTCTCGTCCAGGACGGTTTTGTTTGCGTTTAACTGGGCTTTGGTGGCCTCGACCTGGGCATATTTTGCCTGTATCTGCTCGACAAGGACGGACTGCTGTTGGAGTTTAGCGATCTGGTCCTGATAGGCTTGAGCGGCTTTGGAAAGGGGATCGGCAGGAGTGGGAGGGGCAGGAGTATTGGAGGGGGTGCCATGAGTCAAAGGGTGACCGTCTGAATCTTTGGATGGATCGATTATCCCGGAATTTATAACGAACCGAGCATTAGCCTGAGCATTAGACTGAGCATTAGACTGAGCAGAATTTCCTAAACCTTCCACAGGCCGATCAATTCGCTCAATTTTCTTCTGCTTCTCGGCGTCACTGAGGCTAGATTTTTGAATAGCCGATTTAAGGGCCTCTTGGAGTTCATGAATTTGAGATAGGTTAGCTTGATTTTGGGCCGCGTTTTTGTCGAACATATTGTCCTCTTTCTTTTTGCTGTTGTTTATACTGATTTGAGCTTCAGGGGTGAAATATTCTTCAGGAAGCCCCATCCCTGCCCAAACTTTTTGAAATACCTGAAGTTCTTTATTCAGGTCTTCCAGTTCTTTCTGGTTCTCGATGGCTTCTTGGCTGTTGGCTACGATTTCCAGACTTTGAACCTGCTTCCCTCCTCGGTAGCACGAGATAAAATAATGAGGGGACTTCTCGCCTTGATGGGGTCCGGATTCGAGGCGCCAAAAAAAACTGGATGATTCAAAAGGTTCCTTCTGGTGCAGGTGTAGATCGAATCCGCGTTGCCCGGGTTTAATTTCTGCCTTTTGCAGTGTGGCAACGAAATGGCTGGCTGGTTTACCGGTGAGGTGCTGGATTAAACTGTCGGGTATGTCGCGGGAAATGAATGCGATTCGGTCGGCGGGTATGATGTTCGAAAGGGTTGAGTCACAAGAGATGGGGTTTTCCATTCCGGATCTAAGGAAGGTCTGAGCGATTTTCCATGGGTTGGGTTGAATGGGTTGTTTGTATTGAATTTGAACCATAGCGTTTTCTCCTTTTGATTGATTAGCGTTGAAGTGGCTGAAACCTGGGTCGAAATATTCAGGCGGGATACCGAGCGATTTGAGAACTTCGGCCTGGATGGATTTTTGAATGGCGAGGATTGAGTTTTCTTCCTGATTCAAGGAATCGGAAAAGGAAAACTGAGGAGTGACTTCGTTAAGGTATTGAATAGCCTTTTTAATTTCAGGCGATGGTTCGGGCGGGGTGGCATTTTTATCAGCATACATGGTGTTGACAGACAGTTTATCATCCGGATCTATTTTGATTTTAACTTCATCCTTTTTAACGGACGGCCTGGTCTCAGTTACTATTTCACCAAATTTAGGAACAGGGTGGCCAGTCCCAGAATTAAACGGATCATACTGGTTGTGATTAAACTGGTTCACGTAATGGATAGAGTCGACCAGGGAATTAGTTAGAAATTTATCACCAATGATATTTCCTAACTGCTGAATTCTCAGTTCGTTCATAGTAAACTTAGATTTACCCCCTGATCCGTCTACAGTTCTTTCTACCACCTTAATTAATGATTTGCGAACCTCCTCAACCTTGGCATGGGCGGAGATTAAAAGCAGTTCATCATCCATTGATTCAGCATTAGGCATGGAAAGAATGGCATGACGAAACATTGCCAGCCCGAATCTACAAGTGGTGTTTAACGGAATTCGGACTTCCTTAACGCATTCAGAGATTAGAGGCATGTCAGTGTTTAGTAGGTTGATCAGGTCCAAAATGTCACAATATTTCAGCGCGGCCCGCTCGCGGAATTTCTTCTGGATAAAGGAGGCTGAAGCCCAATAGTTTTGATTCAGGGAAGAGATTGAATTTTTGCGATCCGGTGAATCAGGGGCGACAGCAGTTAAGATTCCGGTTGTGAAAATATTGTATAAGGAGTAATAAAAATGAGGGTATATATCGGCCGTGGAGACTCTAGTGTGGACTTTGGAATCTCTATAGGGGCGATGGGTGGGGAGAAAGCAGAAATAGGACAAGCCTTCGTCAGAGAGTAGGGAAGGGTTAGTAGTAGGTAGACCGGAGAAACTGGATTCATGGTTGAGTTCAAAGAGGCAAGCCTGGAAGAGATGTAAAAATCCGATTTTATTCTTGAAGCAGGTGTTTTTTAATTCTATAGCTTCTTGAGTGATTGTCTCATTAATGGCATTTTTAGTTATTGCCTGGTCGAGTAAGGCATCCCATTGATTTTGTGTCAGCCGGCCACCCTGGAATTTAAGCAGGTCAGAGAATCGTTTTAAGTAGGTATTTTCAGAAAAAGGAAGGTTGTCTAAGATTTTATCGATCAACCCGCGCATGGAGAGAAGAAGGGTGTTGGGATAGGAAATCACAGAGGGAGATTGTGAATGATGGCCCACTTGGCGTTTGATTTCAACTTCATAATTACCAGGTAAGGTGTAAGGATTCTCGACTAAATGTTTACCTTTGAGAAATACCACAGGCTTTGAATTGACCGGGTGTTTAACGTAATTGTCAGAGAAATTCCGTAAAATGACAGAAGATTGAGCTATGGGTGGAAGTTCATCTAAAGAGCCAAATGTGGATTCTTTTTTGGTTTTAACACTCCAGCCGACAGGGGTTTTGAGGACCAGGGGAATGGGTTCAAGGGTATTAACTGGCAGGCGGGTTAAAAAATCGTACGAAATATTCTGGAAAACCCGGGTGTTATCGGGTTTTCGCCCAATGGTTCCGCACATGACTGACTTGAAGTTTCTTTCGTTCATAGTTTGATCTTCTGACGTTGATGGGAAATTCCTGGGTGTATAGGGAGTATCCAAGGGACTAGCCATTCATCTCCCACCCAAAACACTTCCATCCTTCACGTGGCGCTCGTTGAAAGATAGATAATCGCGGGCCAGGGGATAAGGCGGCCATGAGTTCATAGGCTTTGTCAGGCTTAGCTGAATGGTAGGATTTAGGAAGCATGAGGTGATGGCCATGGTCGTTAGTGAATAGTTCTTCCATACAGAGGTCCTGGTAAATATCCTCAGCAAAAATAGTGTTTGGAGTGGTGGTCCGGATTTTATTGAATGGTATTTGAGGTGCAGACTTTCGGAACTGGTTGAGACGTATGGCAAAGATTAAAAACTCACAAGCATTCCTCCCCCAGTATCCCATGCCGTATGACGGTTGATTCTGCTTATTGGTTTTAATCCAGGTGAAGATCTGTTTAAAATGCCAGCCATGTTTAGCGAGCAGGGGGAAAATATAAGGTAGGAAATCTTTCGTCACCCAAAACCAACCATGGCAGCCTAGAGGATCAGCGACACGGGAGAGTTCAGGGAAGGATAGATCCACATTTTCTAGCGGCATTTTTGGATAACTGGGGTGAATTCTGTAGGCTTTAACGTCCTGCCAGCCTTTGTATCCACAGTCATTATACTGCCAAGGAAAATCGGCCTCAATAGTGGCGAAGAGGGTGGAGTATTCGTCGGGGAGGATGAGGGGTGGTGAAATTTCATTGGCGCGTTTAAAGGCGGCCTGGAAGTCGAGAATGAGGAGATTTACATGTTGGATGAGGTTCGATGGGTCGCCGGGAAGGTCGAGGTCGAGTAATGGGAGGAAAGTAGGTAGATCAGGTAGGCGGGGCTTGGATGGAGTAGATTTAGGCAGAGTAGAAAGGAGATGGGTAATGGCTGAAATTTGAACAGGGTGCAGGTCGGGCATTCCTGGCCGGGAAAAAACATGAGCAGGTGGGGTTTTAAGTGGACTGGCAGACATATTTAGGATTTCTTCCTTTTCTTTTTATACTGATCAGGCAGCGCGTCAACGCCGAAGGTTAGTTTTTTGGGTGCTGTCTCAGCCTGTTTAAATGCGGCCTGGGCCTCCTCTTTCCTTCCCTCTCTGATTCGTCTTTTCTCGTCATTTTTGAACTGAATGGATTGTAACTCAGCCCAACGATTCGTTTTTTCCAGATTTTCCTTTATGCCACGTTCCTTGTTCTCTAAAAGTATTCCAGCCATGCAGACTTCACAAATATGCGGGGCTTTAGGGGAGGCAGTAAAGGTGTCGAGACAGTTCGGACAGGTGACTTCCCAGGTTTTTGGCGGATAGGATACAGAGGTTATAGACCATTCAGGATGCTGCTTTTGAACGCGGGTAAGAATGATCTGAGCGCGTTCGGGGAAGGTCAGGAGAAGGGAGTTGGGGTCGTGAACTGGGCAGCCGGGCGGGTGATCGTCTCCCAGGGCATGGACGAATGGGTTGGCCCAATCATGAAATTCTTTGACATAGGGGGTGTGATGGAGTCGCATTTTAGACGTACGATTCAATTTGATCATACCCGCGCTGAATTCGGCGTCTACTCCATCCTTCAAGTAGGTTTTCTGCGTTAAATTCTTCCCGATTTTCACCGGCCAAGGTTTTCCTGAACTGCGTCCAATTCCGATACGGCCCCCACCAGAAATTTTCACCGTCCCATCTGGCATTTTCATCCTTGAGGTATTCATTTAAGCTGTCCATATTCTCGAAGGCAAATTCACCTTGAGCCTGTGCGGAATGTTCAAAAGGTGACATGTGACCAGGACCTAAAAGTTTTTCCTGAGCGAACTTAAGATCTTCCTGAAAATTAGTTGCCCCATCATGCTTCTCATAGGATAACCGAGCACACCGAACAGCAGAAACTTTGAGACGATCTTCAATGGGAAATTCCTGGTTGTCTTTTGAGTCGAAAGGAACATGCCATTCTCCGGGCTTGAGGGTAACCGGCTGGCTGTTTTGATATTCAAGCAACATCTGTCCAGCGAGTTCATGGAATTCATCCTGAGCGGCTTCGTCAACTCGAAGATTAAAAAAGTTACCCCATTCAGTTGCCGTTAAAAGCTGACTAACCCAGGCATAGGGTTCGATTATACGATTAGCAATGGACTTGTGAACTTTTAATTTGTCCATTCGAGATGCAATAGAGGAGGCAAAATCTTTAGCCGTATACCAAAGTTCTTCAGCTTCCACTTGATCGGCCAGTGTCATACATTCAGAGGCTTGCATACCAGGCTTGTTGAGGCCCCAAAAGGTCGGAATAAATCCATTGTCCCGAACCTGCTCGATTCTTTTGGAAACCGGAATAGCGCGAGATGATGCGGCATTTTTTGAGATCATTTTGTGCGTATTGATTTCACAGAGAATGATTCTGGGCGCTGTTACCAAAAAAGTGGTAATTCTGTTCGCGCAATATGAATCGGCAATGATTTCGGCTTTTATTTGCACTTGGTTTTGCTGCTTTCTTTAAACTTCCTGACCTGGTTCTTCTGGGGTAGATTCTGGTTTCCTGGTCTCCCGCCAAACAACATAAACAGTATTTGTGGAGATGGTGACAGAGAAAGAAGACTCGATCATAGAAACTACTATCAATGGCGTTTTATCCCGATTTAGAGAGATCAATTCCCGCATCTCCTGGGTAATTTTACGGGATCTTCGTCGGGGTGGTTTCAAGGCTAGGGGTTTGATTTTAGGCGCCAAGTGTGATGGGTGGGATGAGTTTGGCCGTTGATGGTGGGGAAGGGGAAGGAGATTGGGTCGGCGTTTCAGGTGCTGGGATAATTCACCAATGTCAGTTTCTCCCATGAGCAGGTCGACTATTCTTTCTGCGTTCCTGGCGATGGTGCGGGTGATGTCTTCCCTGGTGCGTTTTTTAGGGGTGGGGGGCTTAGCGTTGGGGTTGTAATGAGAGCCTGGAATAGGGGATGGTTTGTTAGATTTGCTGGTTTTTTCACTGCTGGTTTTTTCACTGCGGGGAGATGGATTTTCATCCAAATTGGTATTATCCACTTTGGTTTTTTCTGAATTTTATTAAAACCACCTTCTGAGATTTGGGATGGTTTGTAGGAGATCCTGAAAATAAAAAAACCCAATAGCAAGGCTAGAGGGTAGGGCGGCGGGCGGGCCGGACAGAAAATCTTTAAAGTTTATACCTGGTCGTTAAAATTCTGGCAGACCATTTATATACTCTGGCAGGTTGTCCAGATCGTCCAGGTATAAACTTTTAGGGACCTTCGGCTGAATGGTTTGATCAAGTGCGGCTAATTCCTCCTCAGTAGGTTCGTAGAGTCCAGCCTTATCTGCATGGGGTACTAGCTGGATAATTCCGTCAACTATCTCTCCTCCAAGGGTTGTGGCGATATTCAAGGCGGTTGCGGCGAGCTTGAGATCCGCTCTAAATTCCCGGTAGGATGAGCATTGGGAGGCTGGCTTTTTTTCATGGGTGATTTGCCGTCGAACATAGCCGGGATTCCATGTAGAGATGACCCAGTATTCCTGACCATTGATGATGGTTTTGAAGAATTTGCCGCGATCCTGGGTGACGCCTAGTTTAGGATGAAAAGCTTTTAAGGTTTGGGCGCCGAGTGAAATGATGAGCCATGGGTGGATAAAGTTGATCTGAGATTCCAGGTTGAGGCGGCATGAAGAATATTCACTGGCCTTTATGGGTCGTGATGGTGGTGGGGTGCAGGCAGCGGTTGTGATGTAGGCAGCGATTGGGATTTGGTAATGTCTGACTGCTTCGGCCAGGAGTGAATCTGAAGACATGCCGGGGTAGTCTGTCACGATGATACAGGAGCCGGGATGATTGGGTTGTGGTGATGCTGGGCCGTAATGTGGGCCGGTCATGGGCTGAGGTGAGCGGCAGAATTTTCGTAAGTCGCAAAGTTTACAGGATTTGATGGAGTTTTTTAGGTTGTCCAAGCGTTGCCGGGTTATTCGGGCGAAGGCGATTTTGCGGACAGATGAAGGGAGATCAGAGGTAATGAGTTCTTCCCAGGTGAGTTTTAATTGGCCTGTTGGATCGGTTAAATCGGTGCGGGGTCCAAGTGGTGGGATGAGTTCAGGGATGTCTGGTTGATTGAGTTGGTCCAGTTTGGTGAGTTTAGCCATTTATACTTCTTCCTCTTCATAGTCTTCAAAATCCCAGCCGTCTGGTTTTTCAGGGTTGATCTTGGACCAGTATTCCTGACAGAGAAATTCCTCATGAACAACCCCCTTTTTATCACAGTCGCCAAACGGCTGGAGAATTTGGCATTGATCTAGGCTGAATTCAATTGGCAGGTTTTCCTGAATACCCTGCGCCGTTTTGAGCCTGTAGAAGATTTTATTCCCCGTGTCTTCCTTTTTGTGCATGGAATACTCGACGGTAAAATCAAGATGAAAGTAAACGCAATTCTTACAACAGGGAGAGGGAGGGTTCAGGGGATCATAAGGATCATGGAGACCAAGATCAGATGAATCGAGATTAGATAACGCGGTCCGCGCGGGTCGGTAGAAATGAGTCATTTATACACTGCTTTCTTAAGATGGATAAAAGGTAACAGATCAATAGGGAAAATGGGAAGAAGGCAAATTGAAAGCAGATTTAAAGATGGATAGAAAATAAGCATCTTAATGATAGATAAAGAGAGGCGTTTTTAATAATAATAATAAATCAATATACATAATAAGGGGAACGTTAGTTCTATTTATATACTATAGGAAATTTATAATAGGAAATATATTGCATAGAGTGACGTGTAACAGCGATTCAGCAAAAATCACGTGAATCGCTGTTACACATGATGAGAAAAATTCAATAAAAAAAGAAGTTATTATCAATAGACCACCAGAAAATAAATAGACCACCTGAGAGACCATGGCATGAATAGATAGATTAGATCATGAATAGATATAGATAATACCTGGTTAGATCAAGAATAGGATAAGTTTAAGGAATAAATTCCAAACCTTTCCAGGTCGCCAAAACCATCCCCTTTAAGTCAGATGTTAACTTTTTCAAAACCCTGCCGACTAAGCGGGATAGCCTGGGACCAGTAAAATAATTCACCTTTTTCCACTTCGTCCACAAGGAGGCAGAATAGGCATCCTGGAAACTACCATGCCAGGGTTTCCACCCTGCCGCCCCTCCCGACCCTGAGCCTTGCTATTGTGTTTTTTATGATCTCCAGGTTGTTAGGTAAAATGCCCTGGATAGAGGAATAAAAAACCGGACTGCGGCGAGGTCGGGCGGTTGAGGATCTCTGGGGGGTGCGAGTATATCAAATAAAACTAGGAGCCTTGCTTTGCTATGTCCGAAAATCATGAGACCAATGCCAATGAATCAGACCTTAATACCCCCCAAACCTCACCAAAACGCCGGGGTGGCATTATCCAGGTCGCGGATGACTTAGGTCCCAAAGAGGATTGGGAAAAGGAAATTGAGGGTGATGAAGAGACCAGGGGAGGTGATGAGCGAAAGATAAACGGTCGGCCGCTATTAGGGGGTAGACACGAAGGCCCGGATATTGAGCGAAAGACCGATGGCAGCGAGACGGTTCGGGATGTAATGATTCGTACGACAGCAGGGAAAGCTTGGGATCCAGATAAAATTTACATCTCCCCAGCACAAGAAAAAGGCAGAGGTCCCGGGCAGCATATTCAGTGTCGGATCAACCCGGAATATGCGGCGGTATGGACCTGGATCCTGGCTAACTTCAAGGAATATAATAACGAGTTTCCCAATTTTGTTCGAGATGCGGTTCTGTCTCGGGCGGTTTATTTAACCCATGTCGGCATGTATCGGAACCCGCTTTTTGAGATGTTGCTTTTTCAGGAGCAAGAAAAAACTGAACTGGAAAAACACAAGCTGGCGCTGAAAAATGTAGACGAAATGCTTGAGGCGCTGACCAAGGAGCGGGACGAAGAAGGGTTTACCAGGAATGTAATTAGGTATCGGGAAGATGCCCAGGAGTTCCCGAAATTGTGGAAAGACAGGATTAATCAGGTGATTGATCGGTGGGAGATGAAGTGGTAAAGAGATCAAGTGAACCTGCTATGAGTGAAGAAATGCCAGCGCCGACATGGGCTAAATCCTGGGTCTCTAATGTGGTGAATAAAGTCGGCGAGGATGAGCTTAAATTAAGAATGAATCCTGCCACCATGTATGATTATATAGAAAATAAAGTCTATGTATCGGACGGGGAAAAGTGGAATGAGATCCGCCCGGGCGATGGTAGATTTAGTAATTTTGTTTTCAGCCCTTTTAGCAGCCCGGTTGGTAAAATTGAAGCTAAATTTACTCTTGGTTCAGTTGGTGAAGTGGAAACCCCTGATTCGGCGCTGACTATTAATCAAGGTGGCGTGACTATCGGGAGGGTGTCTGGTTTGGGAATTCCTGTGGTGAGTTCAGTTCACGTCCCTGAAGGTCAGGCGCTTTTAACGTCGGGAATAGATAGTCAGCAGTTATTTGTTGACACAGAGAAGGCCAGAGATTTAATGGAATCCATTTGGAGTGAAAGAGAAATTAAGGAAATTAAGAGAGAAGTCAAACAGGTCGCCACAGGGATCAAGAGTGTTGAAGGTAGCTTTCAATTTCATTGGTCATCTAGAAAGCCGCCGTTCTGGATGTCTTGCAATTTAGGTCTCAAAGTGGGCGATGTGATAAAAGGTTTATATGGTCGAGTTTTAATGGTTCTGGAAGTCGGAGATCGTTGCTGTCTGGTGCGGCCCGTGGAAGATGTGAACGATCTGGATGTGATCTGGGGTCAGAGTGAAAATTTCCGCCCGAAGAATTTAAAACAGTGAATTTTCCGACCGATTTACCTACCGATTTCATTTCCTTCACTGGCCACGCCAAACAAGAAAAATTCACCCCCCAATCGACAAGCCATGCGAGAAAATTCCTCCGTGAAACCATTTTGAGCAGCGGTTCATATTTGCCGGATCTTCACAAAATAGGCTGGATCGTCGGTGGAGCTAAGCTGGTCGATTCCTGGGCGGCCGATATTATCATGTTCCTGGACCTGAGAATGTTCCTGTTTTTACCATATGCCAGTTCCCAATGGAGGGGGGATCATATTCAATACGCTGAGAAAACCGGTGCCGTGAAAATCATTACCCCAGGCTTCTCCAAGTTCTCCTATCTGCTTCGGAATAAGGCTATGGTAGAGAACACCACATTAAGGCAAGTGGCAGTGTGGGACGGCTCTAGTGGCGGCACAGCGGATTGCGTAAAGCGGGGCCAAAGAAAGGGTTTGGAAATCGTACGTTTTAATCCTAAAAGTGGCGAGAAAACGATTTGGAAAGACGGGGAATGGAAGCGATGACTGATTTAAGTTGGGCAGAGGTGGCGAAGAATGCTATTATGGTTTGTATTGGGATTCATGTGCATACCATGATTGGGCTGAACAAAAGGATTATCAACCTGGAAAACCATGTCAATTTAATCATGAACGCCTTGATTGGCAGAGGTATTTTGAGACTGGTTCGAATGGAAGACATGGATAATAATTTTAGTAATGTGGCGCGTCCCGACAGTATAGAAAGTAAGGAAAAAAAGGAAGATGATTATCCCGCAAACTGGCTTAACTGAAGCCGAAAATACCGAAAATGATCTGAGCGAACTGCCAAATTCCAGAACGGCCATCAGCAAAGCTTTAGGTGCATTGATTGAGGATTTGCTTCCCGAAACCAGAGAGACTAAAGACGGTCGGCAGTATTTGGTTTACATTACTCCTGGATTAAATATCCATCGCGTTCCCATTGCCGGGCTGGTGCGGACTATTGAGTTACCGGCCAAGTTTTACCAGATTTCCGATCAACAATTTGAAGTGCTGGACAAAATCTTAGCCGCGTATGAACAGGAAGATGTGCGGATGGTGATCGTCCAGGCGCCCCCGGGGGTGGGCAAAGAGCAGCCATTAATTTCTCCTATTTTAACTCCAAGTGGATGGCAGACCATGGGAGATATGCAAATCGGTAGCCAGGTATTCGACCAGGAGGGTAAAGTTTGTAACGTGGCGGCCGTGCATCCTCAAGGAATAAAGCCTGTTTACCGGGTGAGTTTCAATGACAAGACGGAAGTTTTGTGCGGCCTGGAGCATTTATGGAAAGTGGCGAGAAAAGACAATAGAACTCAAAACCCCTGGAGAGTAAAGGCATTAAAGGAAATTATTCCTACCTTTCAATCAGGCAAAAAAGGGGGAATGCCGTCGAATGTGTATCGAATACCGATTACTGATCCGATTAAATTCGAAGACCGAGAACTTCCATTAGATCCTTACTTCATGGGTCTTTTGCTTGGAAATGGAGGAATGACCAGTCATTTAACTTTCAGTAGCAATGATGAGCAATTAGTTCAGGCTATTCGAGATTTTATGCCGCCTGACGTAAGTTGTAAATCTCGAAACGATCCTAGAAACCCATGGGATTACAATTTGGCCGCTGAGAAAAATGGTTATGGAAATTCTCTCATCAAAATTCTTAAAAGGGTCGGCCTTATGTTTAAAGGATCGGCTGAAAAATTTATTCCTGAATGTTACATGTTCTCTGGTGTCCAGGATCGTTTAGCTATTCTTCAGGGTCTTATGGATACAGATGGCCATGCGATAAAACAAGGGGGCGTTGATTACGTTTCTGCTTCAAGAGAATTAAGAGACGGGGCGGCATGGTTAGTTAGGTCTCTTGGTGGAATTTCTAGGATTGGACCAAGCAAATGGGTAAAAGGTAAAGAGTATTTTCGAGTAAATCTCAAGCCTCCCATGAACCCGTTCAGGTTGATCCGCAAAAGAGATACATGGGTTGAGCCGACCAAGTATCCCTGCAGCAAAGTGATTACAAATATTGAATACGTGGGCGAAATGGAATGTCAATGTATCACTGTCAATTCTCCTACGCATACCTATTTAACTAATGATTGCACGGTCACCCATAATACGCTTTTGGCCGAAATTACTCGCCAATGCTTAGATCTCCCTATGCTTTACCTTCCTCCTCATATCGAATTGCAGAAACAGTTTATTCGAGACTTTGAGCGCGCCGTGTTATTAAATGGCAGATCCAATTTCCCCCATGGCGGCTTAACTGGCGAGAGAGATTTTCCGCGAATCACCTGTAAAGATTGTGTTGAAAGTAATCTCTGCTCGCGGCCCGGTGAAGGTGGGGTAAATCAGGCTTCAATTACCGGGCAAGAAGTAGCGAAGAAGAAGAAGATAAAGACTAACTGCAAATACTCCCAACGTAAAAACCAATTCTGCCATGCCAGGGTCGGAGTCGCGAATTTGTCCTATTTCCTCCATGCCGCGAATGGGATCAATATGTTCGTCCCCAGGCATAAATACGATCCAGAAAAGACCTGGGGTAAATTTACCGGTGATGAGGGGCGGCATTTAGATGTCATTGATGAGTGCGATGTGATCGAGGAGAGTTTAAAAGGGTTTTTATCTGTTGAGTTGACCAATTTTCGCAGGGAACAGATTGATAGTTTCTGCCAGGTTAACGCCATGGATGCCATTGAGTATGCGGAACAGTATCGGGAGTCTGCCTGGCCTAAACCGCCGTTATATGACCAGGAGAAACGCGCCTGGGACTATTTGAAACTATTAAGGAGACACTTATCTATTGCCGCCAATATCGCGATCCGGGTGACCAATAAATACAAAGTCTGGATTGAGGCCAACCCGGGACAGAGTGGGAAGGTAGACCAAGCAGCGGTAAAGAGAATGCGAACCGCCGAGATGATCATTTCCACTTATACCGCATTTGCCAGAATTGAGATTAACGAAGACGGAGAGGCGAGTGATTGGATTTACCAGCCGACCAGGGCGGAAAAGGGAGGAAAGCGGGTTGGGGAAGTTGTTAAGGTGAGTTTTCTTCCGGTCAGGGTGGATAAATACGCGGATGAATTACTCTGGGATCACATGGATAAAATATTGGTTATGTCTGGCACGATCATTAGTAAAGAGGTGTTTCTCGAGGAATGCGGGATCGAACTGGCCGGGATAAATTATCGGTATGTCGAGACCCCAAATAGATGGGACAGATTCAGGAGTCCAGTTTACCGAATGCGCGGCGTGAATGTGGTCAAGAATATGAAGAATCGGCCATGGAAAGAGCAGGAGTGTTGGACGGGGTTATTAGCTAATGCCTGTTATATGATTCAAAAGCAGGCTAAGCAAAATTTAATCATCCATACTGTGAGTTTTGAACTTGCCCGGGAATTGGGCGAGGAGTTGGAAGAGGTTTTCGGCGCGGCTGGCGAGATTTTAAGCGGGGGAAGGGTGGGGCGGATTTTAACCCATCGCGGGGATAGAGTGGAGTTGATAGAGGAAAACGGGGTGGAGAAACAGATCAAGATTGAACCCAGTGTTGAAAAAGAGATACTGTTGACCCAATTCAAAGAGGCTGCGTATTTAGAGGATCCGCCTGGTTTAGTGATTATCAGCCCGAGTTTAGAACGGGGTGTGGATTGCCCGGGGAAAGAATGCGAAGGAGTGGGATGGGCCAAGTGTCCATGGGGGGATTTGAGTAATCGGGTGGTGAGTAAGAGGAAAGAGCAAAAAACCGGCTGGCATTGGTTTAATGTTCAGGTCGCGCGGAAGTTGTTGCAAGGCAGTTTTCGCGGCTTGCGTTGGGCGGGAGATAGTTGCCGGATCTGGTTGATGGATGAGCAGTTTGATCGGATTCTAGAAGCCAAGGTGTTTATCTACAAATGGTTCAGTGATCGGCTTAAATCTCCCGGTGTGCTGACCTGTCCACCCATTCCCGAGTATAAAGGGGGAAGAGGTTAAGTGGTGGGGAGGTATTGGCCGTTAGTGGTCTTTAAGTTGATGTTTAAAAGCTTAGATATTCAGTTAGTCTCAATTGGCTTATATATTGGGATTGGCTGTATTCAGGAGGTCACGAACATTAAATTTAAATAGACTCTTGACATACAATTATTAAATGCTAAGGTGAAATTCTTCAAGGGGGAATAAATCAGCCGGTAAATTGTAACCGGTAACTCGGGCGACACCAGGAGATCTAATGTTCCGAGTTTAATCCAAAGAGCCGGGGTTTTGAATGCAGTCTCGGTTAAATCGGTTAGTTCCAAATAAAATCAAAACAAAAGGCGGTTTACATGTCTAAGGTTATGACAGCGGATGTTCTCGACAATATGGAAGATTGGGAAAGGGAAGTTGACGAAACCTCCGATGGATCATTTGATTCAGTCGGCGGGGCTGGTTTCGCGCGGACCTTTGACTTTCTGATCCAAACCTCCACGTTTGAAGAAAACGAAAAGATGAAGGACAAGGAAACAGGCAAAAATCTGGTTCAACTTGTCTGGTCTGGCGATTCTGTCCAGCCTGCAAATGGAGTGGATTACTCTGAAGGGTATACTGTCCTGGAAGAGGATGGCGCCAAGAAGGTGAATCTGTCTATCGGTGGCGGATGGGATGTCACGGATGAAGGGTTAGGGGTTGAGGGGACCGGTAGGGACGGCAAAACCCTGACTGCCTTCTGGGCGACAACTGGTTACGGGAGGATGTTGAAAGCCATTGAGGATCGCAAATTCCCGGGTGTGCGGCTATTCTTGCGGGGATTGTTTGAGAAAAAGGTCCCCAAGGTCGCCAAAAACGCTGCAATCTGGAACGGTTGTATCGTACGAATCGGGCCTGAGCGGTATTTAGGCATGGACAACAAAACCGAGAAAGTCAGGGATCGTCCTTATGCTGTGGTCGGTTGGGATACCGGGACTAAACTGCCTGAAGGTTGCATTGACTTCCCGGCTCCGAGTCTTGAGCAGATTTGGGAGGATTATGAACTGGGCGCGGAAGGGGTTAAGGCCCGGGATGAGGCTAAGGCTAAGGAAGAGAAGGCAGTAGGAAATGGCAAAGCGGGGCCGGTTAAATCCAATGGCCCGGTTAAAACTGCCGCTCCTGTAAAGGCAGCAGCGACCCCAGTTAAAGCCACCACTCCTGCACCTGTCAAATCCCCTGTAAAGGCCAAGGGAAAGACCCCGTTCGCTCCTGAAGTTGAGGCCAAGTTGGTCGCAGCGGCTGGAGAGAACGGGGATTTCAAAACCTGGCGAACGGCGCTTCTCATGGCTGAAAATTCCGTGACTGAGGATCCTGCTGTGATGGCGTTCGTTATGTCGGCCGCGAATTACGAACTGGTCAAGGGGTAATGGGAGCGTAGAAAAGGGCAGTTCAGGCTTCTCTCTTTAAACTGAAACACTTGACTGGTGGTGAAAAATACCAGTCTCTGCATGGGTGAGTAGCTCAAAGAAGAGCGGGGTAATTTAACGTTCGATGGATAGGCTTAAATGATGACTCCTTCGAAAGCCGCAAGGTATACCCAGGGTGTCCAGGGCAGTTCTGGGCCTCATCCACAAGGGTAACTATACCTCCCTTCAGTGGGGCAAATAGTTGGAATCCACGACCAAATAATGCGGAGGGGTAATCGGCCCCTTAATCTGATTCGACACTCGGGAAAGACTGGGATTTATGGCCCTGTAGCCGAGTGGTAAGGCATTTCATTTGTAACGAAAAGATCGGGTGTTCGATCCACCCCGGGGCCTAAAATGAAAGGATAGTGGCGGAAATGGCAAACGCAGTCAGTCAGGCAGTTTTTTCAATTTTCTCCTGATTGATGGCTTAGTAGGTATCAGTAAAGGACAGTTTAAGAGACAGTCCAGATTGATATTTAAAAGCTTGATGTTCGAAGCATCCTCCTTTCACCAGTAAGCAGGAAATTTAATACGGTCCTAAAATAAACCAATCAGAGTAGCCATTGGTTACAAAATAATTAAACAATAGGAGAAATCAAAGTGTCCAATTTCCGAACCTTGAGCCCCGAAGTGATCCAATCCCGCAAGGACAATGTGGAGAAAGTCCGCGCTGTGGCCAAGAAGAACCCCAATGCCACCAAGCAGGATATCATTTCCAAGAGTGGTCTGGATCAAAAGGATGCCGAGCGCGCCCTTGATACCTTGCTGCAAGAGAAGAGCCTGGTGAAGACCGGGACGCTGAAAACCCCTGGAGCAAAGGGAGCGGGTAAGGGTCAATACGCGCTGGTGTAAAATCGGCCACAAATGGATCGGGGTCAACCTAGTCCATACTCGGGGAGTGTAGCTCAGTAGGTAGAGCAACGAATCCCAGGTGGACACTTGAAAAAGCCTGGCCCGTCTGTCGGTGGTTCGATCCCACCCTTCCCACCCGAGAAGCATTTGTCAGACCATCTTGAGGCTAGAGGTGGCCCAGTCTTCAAAGTGACATGCTGAAATGGATAAAACCAGAGAAAGCGTTTTGTCCCGGAAGAAGTAGTGAGTTAGATTTCATTACTTCTTTTGTATTTATAGGAAGCAGTAATAGGAGACCTAATGCAGATTAAAATGAACGAAACCAACAAAAAGGCCGGGGAAGAATTCGGCATTAAGAATCCTGACCATATTCCTAACTGGATATTGGATCGGATTGTCGAGAATAGGATCAAGGCGGAAGCTAAGCATAAAAACTGCCCGTCGAGACCGTATGGACTGGATCGGGCTTTTGCTATTTTCTCCGAGGAAGTGGGCGAGGTTGCTGAATGTGTTGTGGAGGTGGGAAAGTGTAGGGATTGCTTGAGTAAGGATCTGACTATTGCAACCTCTCATTATGGAACGTTTATGCTGGAAAAATTGCAAGAGGGGTATTTATAGGATGTCGGACGAAGAATTGAATACCATCTCACCAGAACCCACCAGCGCCCCCTGGATTAATCCAAACATCATCCCTGACACTCACTTCATCCCACTCGACAATATCGCAGAACAGGCTATCGTGTCGCGGATAGGGGAGAGGATTAGATTAAGATGTCCCAAGCATAATCGGGGGGAGTTGAATGTCTTCCAGGCCATTGAAGTAGGGGACAGGTTACATGAAGTCGCTGGGAAAATTTTAGGCGAGGAAATCAGGAAGGTGGATCCTGAAAAACTGGTCAAGAAACTTATCGAAAAGAGTAAAATTCAGGATCAAAAACTGGCCCATGCTGACTTTTTCGCTAAATCTCAAAGTCACATGATCGAAGCGTTAATGGATGAAATCGCCAGTTACCGGGATTTGCTGGCAGCTTTTGGGGTTGGGGATTTACCGACTAGACTGGTAATTAATGGCGGCTTTGTTGATCTTCCTAGTTTGTCCTATTACCGGGAAAGATTAGCGAAACAGGCAGAAAATATGAACGGTCGAGACAAGATTATACAATCACTAAATTCTAAGTTAGCCGATCAAAATAAGAAGCTTAAAGAATTGGAAGAGTTGGTGAGTTCCCTGGTGCAGTATACCAACCCTCAAGAGCCCGGGGTGTTTTCGGCATGAATGAAGTGGACGAAATAGATCAAATTCTTTCTCCTGCATCTCCTGAACCTAATCTAACCCCTGATACTTCCTCGGATCGCCCCTGCGTCTGGTGGGACAAGAACATTCAAAAATGGGGCTACCGACCTTCTTCTATTGGATCCTGTGTTCGCGCGTTGGTGGCGGCCCGGTGTGCGGTAGAGAGTGATCCACATTCACAACGGGCGTTGCAGATTATGAACGAGGGACATGTTCATGAGCCGTCGATTGTGAAGTATTGCAAAGAGGTTGTGATTCCGAGTTTTCATCCTGTTAAATCAGGAGAGTCGGAGGAAAATAAACCCTTCATTCACATCCATACTCAGCAGAAGTTAATGCTGACCGTGAATTCCAAGACCTTTCTCGCGGGTTCCATGGATGGAGTGGCCTATGTTGTGATTCCGGCCAGAAGAGAGGGGGGGAGGTATATCCAGGGCCAGTTACTGATTTACGGAATTGAGGGAAAGGCTCTTGGTGATTCTACCTTTGACGAAATGGACAAAATCGGCCCCAACACTGGGTATGAGTATCAGTGGAATACCTATTTTCACATGCTTAAGGATTTAGAGAGTCGGATGAAGATCGCGGCCAGTGTGGAGAGAAGTAACAATGAGGCGATGGGGGTTAAGGTTGAGGATTTACCACTTATTCCCGAACTTAAAGGATTGATTTTCGCCTACAAAAGAAGATCTGACGGAGAGAAGCGGTATTATTTTTACTCCCAGCCGAGCATAACCAGATCAACCATTGAGGGTCGGGTGTGTATGGTCGAGCAGTTAGCCAGTTATCGCATGGAAATGCTAGAGGAAAGCATAGGTGAAGGGGAAGTTTCCGGGGCGAGTGGATTTGTCTGCTCTGGGAATAATGGGGTGAATTTAGCCCACTTCCCAGCCTGTGACCACAAAAGCTTTTTCTGCAATTTCAAATCCATTCATGAACCGCAAATGATTGACGGAAGAACCGGTTTAAAATCCTTCCCCGAACTGGAAGAAACAGCCGAACATTATTGGGCTTTGGGGCAGCAGGTTAAAGAATTGGAAATGCAAAGAAAGGAATTGAAAGCCATAATTGATGAGGCCCTTGGCGATGTGCAGAAAGCTGTCATGGGAAGTTTCGAATGCGGGTGGACAGATGGCAGGGAGAGTTTGAATCAAAAGGCCCTGTTTGCCGCCTACCCGCAATTGAAGGGGATGTTTGTCAATCGCGGGCAAGGGTTTAGGACGATCAGAAAATCAAAAGGTGGAGAGGTGGAAGAATGACGAGCGGGACAGATGATTATAGGACGGAAAAAGAGAGACGAGAGGAGATGATGGATATTCACCACGGCATGATGAGTGATACCGAAGGGATGAAAGACGCCATTCAAGAGGCCATTCAAGACGCCATTCGAAGCGAAGAAAAGTATCCATCTTCTCAAACCGTCGACCCGACCATGGCGCCCCCGTCCCATTACGCCTTTGGTGTTTATGAAGTTTTCAAGGTGGCTTCCGCTTGGGGGTTTTGGCAATGTGCCGCTAAATTCTCTGCCCTGAAATACCTGGCGCGCGCTGGAAAGAAAGACGGGGAAAGTGAAATTAAGGACCTGGAGAAGGCGATTCATTATCTTAAGGTCAGGGTGCAACATTTGAAAGAAGAAGGAAATAAATAAAATGGGATTCGCTAATTTACTTAATGGGGCCCAGCTTGAATTTAATGATGCCAGCGGGGAGTTTTTACCTGACACTGATCCGGAATTGATCGCTCAGTATTGGAAAGAGCAAGAGGAAAATCAGGCCGATCATGAAGCTGAGGCTATGGTTGAAACTGTCATTGCCGGTCTAGATGACGGATTAGGCTTGGATATTGGAACAGGCCCACTTCTTCCGCCAGTAAAGGGCAGGAAAGAATTGATCATGATTTTCGGTGAATCGGGGACTGGTAAAACCCATGGCCTTTTATCTATCGCGAACGAGATCTTCCTTTCTGGCTCTCCTGCGCACTTTTACGGCATTGATACTGACTGGGCTATGGAATTAAATCTAGACAACTTCCCTGACCTTGCCGCGAGTGGAAGGATGCATATCTACCCTGCCCCGACTTATGGGGAAGTAGACGCGGCGACGGATCAGATTTTAAAACAGATCAAAAAGGATCGGGAAGACTGGATTTTTGTTGATCGGGCTTCAGATGTTTGGATTGACGCGCCTGCTCATTATGTGAAAAGTCGAATTGGGAAAGATTTAGACGATCTGGAAAAAGCATACCGGGCAAGTGGCAAAGAGGGGAAGGCTGGATTTAAGCAGGGTTCGGCGCTTCTGGAATACTACGCTTCCGGCATCTCTCCAATGTATCGCGCATGGGAACAGAGCATCATTTACCGGTCTGGCGCCCATGTTGTCTTTGTTTGCACAGAGACCCAGGTGGTAACAGGAACGGGGCGTATGGATGATTCTAACGCCACGCAGAGGGAATTTGGAAAGTTGAAACCGGGTGGGAATAAGGAGACGCCATTCAAGTTTCATTCCCGGCTTCACTTTATGCAAAAACATGATCGGAAATGGACCTGCACGACCAAACGGGAGCGGGGTGCGCGGGACTGGTGGAATGCCAAGCCGGTCAGTAATTTCGGTCAGCAGTATCTTTTAAATGTAGCAAAATGGAGAAGGGACGGGGTGCAGAAATAATGGGAAGTCAAGATCCGCAAGACAGGCAGGAAAGATTCAGAGTGATCGTTTACTCAGCTAGTGACAAGGAGGCGATCATGGAAATTGGTCCGCTTAGATCTCACCTGGCGGCTGAAAAAATTGTAGACAGGCTGATTGGGAATTTGAAATACCTGACCACGAGTTTCAAGCGGCCCGGGAAGATTACAATTGAGGAATTTTACAGTGGGGCTTAAATCGGGGCAAGCAGGTCAGGCAGTAGGTAAGTCATCTGTCTCTAAGCCCGTCCCCAAACCTCCCCTTATTTTATGTTCCGGCCAGGAGCGTTTACCTTATCGTGAAGCCTGTAACGGGGAAATCTCTGGTATCTGTGAACCCAATGGCCTGGATTATCTCTGGACTGGTTCAATCAGCGGCAAAACCTGGGGGGTGCAGAGGAAACAATTCCCCGAAGATTTTCTAGATTCACTCTGGGGTGAGGGGCAGAGGTTGGGGAAAGAAATGCTTCAGATTCGGGATGCATGGTCTAATATCGGACTGGATGAAGCATTTTTAGTTTTAGAAGGTCGAGCGCGCTGGTCGGGTGATGGAGATGACGCCAGATTAATTCACAAGGCATCGCAATTTACCCAGCAGCAGATGAGCAAGAAGGGGTTGGAAAGGTTGCTGTGGAGGATTCAGACCAGGAATCAAGTCAATGTGGAGTGGATCGATAATGGCGCGGCCGAGTTCGGGAGATGGATCAGGAACATGGCTGAGTTTTCCAATCAGATCGATAAAGTCGGGGATGGGGTGGATGGGACACGGGGCAGGCATGGATTTGATGAAAGACCCCGACCCAACGAATCAGCAGGTGAAAGGGTGCGCAGGTGGAGGAGTTGGATTCTGCAGGGGATTGACGGAATAGGCCCAGGGTTGGCTGAAAAATTGCTGAGATACTGTCCCAATCCGTTGGTCTGGCGCGGGGATGTGAGTCAGGATTTAGAGAGAATTGCCGGACCGATGACGGGGAAAAAATTAAGGGAATTGCTGGAGAAAATACATGCCGAGTAAATATTTTGGAATTGAAGAGTATGAGGAGTTTGAGACGGAGCCAAAAGAAACCGCAGATAGGCAGATTAAAAACAGGAATATCATGGCCGAACTTCACGGGACTTTAACAGGCCGGGAGTTGCGATTTTTCGATCTGGTCGGAGAATTGAAAACCAACGAGGAGATCTGCCAGGAAATGAATGTGGCGCCTCAGACTGTTCAAAATGCTTTAGGTTCAATTCAGGAAAAACTGGACTGTAAAGGGGCTGGAAATTCTGCTCGGGTGAAATTGATCCGATTTGTCCTGAAATTCAAGGGGAAAATTTAGGAGGTAAAATGCCAGAAGTTGAAATTTACGAGAAAACCAGGTTATTTTTTTATGACCAATGCATCGCCAAAAAAGACAAAGAGATCCGGGAGTTAAAAAAGGAGCGGGAATTCTGGCATGGCAAATGGGCAATCCTAAGGCTGGAGAATAATAAATTAAGATCCAACTTTCGCCATGCAGTATTGAAAAGAGTGAGAGAGGTGATGAACTGGAATGCCGCTAGAGAGGAAAGAGGTATGTAAATGCAGGTTTTATCTAAAATTCTTCGCCGCGCCCACCAGTCCCACATGCGCCCCTGTATGTTTTGCGGAGTCGGAATAGACAGGGGGGATCAATACCATGAAGCCTTTATCGTAGATGGTGGGCAAAGTTGGTATTGGAAGACGCATAGATTCTGTGATGATATCGCCTGGGATTTGTGGTTTAAAAATGATCATGAGGCCGGGAATGAGGGGATAACAGAAGACGCCTGGATGTGCGCGCTGTATGAGTGGCAGATCGAGGTGGCATGTGATGTAATAGGGATAATTGGCCATGCGTATACCGATTCTGACAGGTGGAAGTTAAAGCCAGAAGTGTTTGATTTGGTAGATAGTATGCAGGCGGCCAGGAGAGACGTGCAGCAGTTCAAGGGGTAAAGGGGTAAATAAAAAACAATTTCCTTCTCAGAGGGTTGATTTTTAAAGTTCGCCCTGGTAATCTATTCCTTGCCGGTATATCCGAGCGAACAGTATAGGAGATTACGAAGATGAACGCAGCAGCAATGGCCACCACCAAGACCACGGTTATCCTTCCTGACCTTTACGACGGGCTTTTCACGGTCCTTTCCCCTAACGGCGGCCACAGAACTTTTCGCGTCAGAACTCAACCCGAGGATGCCGCGTTTATGCCGGGCGCTCAATTGGTCGGGATTTTGGCAGGGTCGGACAATACCTGGGGTAGTTCGGATTATATCACTCTGGGCGATGGGAAGAAACTGGTATCCCAGGGTAAGCCGTGGAACAAGTTCGTTAACTCGGATCATGGAAAATCGGTGGCGGTTTTCGTCGCCCTGGCCCTGAATAATCAGATCGGCCAGAAATTCGCCCAGATGGGCTATACGTTAACCGAGTCGCGTAAATGCTTCAAATGCGGCAAAGACCTGACTGACCCGGCTTCTCAAGAACTGGGTATCGGCCCCACTTGTCGGAAAAAATAACCCCTGGCCTTCGGGCCTTTTTTCATTTTCTCAAGCAGTTTCAGCAGTTAAAAAAAAACAGTGAAAGAAAGCAGGTAAAATCAAAATGGCAGACATTCAACTTGAACCATGTAAGACCTATGAATGGATCAGAGGATCACGGGTATGGAGAATTCCTGAGCGAACCTTCGAGGCGCTGAAACAATACATAGATTCTCACCGGCCGGTTGGGGATTTTCTCACGGCGGTATTGGAGAATGATTTGTCCAAAGCTATCGGGTATGCCGATAACGAAAACCTGGATAATTTACCGGCCATCGCCGGGTATCTGTTTAACGTGGCGCCCCATTCCTGTTGGGGGAGTAAGGTTAAAGTTACTGCCTGGTTGAAGCAGAAGCCGGTCAGGGAGTTTTAAAATGACTCAGCTACGCCCCTTGTATTTGCTCAAAACCGAACTTCTTCAATCTGACTTTTACGGCAAGGGATGGAAGGAATACAAAGGCAAAAAACCCTGCATCCATTGCGGCCGATTGGAATTTGAGTCCATAGCTGACTCTTCAGCTATGGACAATCAAAAACTCAAGCACACCAAACACGCCCTGCCAATCCATCTTTCTTGCATCCAATCCTGGTGGGCGGTAAATAAGGAAAAACAGGCCGAGATTACCCGTCGCGCTGACATTGAAAAGTGCGAGTGGGAAATCAACACGGCCCGCAATCACTGGCTAACCTCCTATGGCCCGCCCTATCCACCAGGAACGGCAATCAATCCGGAAGATCAAGGCAATGTTGTCCGCGAGTGTCATTTTATGCACAGGACAAGGCTGGAGAGCATTCGGGAGAAGTTTACTAAAAATGAACGAATGCTTTTCTATTTTCGGACCGGAGAGACAGACACTCCAACTGATTTGGAATCCTGGCCCGAGGTGATTAATGATTTCGGGATGAACGGCGAATTTGGTCCATTCTGGGAAGGGTGGTTCAGTCATGCTTTATAATTCACAAGCAGATCCGACACTGAGATCAAAAATGGAGGCTTCCTTACAGGTGATTAAAGCTAAAGGTAAATGGAATCTACTCGCAATCCGTGACGTTGATCTCTCTTTTCCATCCCCCCTGGAAACCATCTCAATTTGGGCCAGATGGCTTGGGGAAGGTCGAGGTATGGAATACTGGCTTGGAACCGGAGAAATGGCGGAGAAAGGCCCTGAAGTAACCAGGACGGCAGCCACACATAAGGAGTTTGATCGGGTTATGGATGATTACATGGTAGGGCGGCCTGCCGTGATGATTCCGGAGGTTTAATAAAAAGTGAGCAAATATCCCAAACCAATCACCATGGAGCAAAAATCCATGGCCTATGCCGCCGAGCAGATCAAGAAATGCATAGCTGGAGAGGCTTTACTAACAACCGCGCTGGTGAAATTAATCCAAGACTCATCGGCTATTAAGCCGGTATGGATTCAAAAAGGGCCAGATTCTAGAGGATACCCCGACCATCCTCCGGTCAAATTGCTCGATCAGGAGGGGGTTTTGATTCGCTCTCAGACCGGCCAGACCAAACAAATCAAAGCCGAGTGGTGGGATGTGGTGGAGGGGTTGAATCAGCTACTAAATCACCCGACCGATGAGCAATTGTCCCAGCAGTTGAAATTATCGGTTCAGTGGATTGAAGCGAACCAGGAGAAAATGGACAAATTCCCGGAGACCAGATCTGAGGAGTTTGTGCAGTCCTGGTACCACGCGCATGATATGTGGGAGCATTGGTTTGATTTATATGGTAAAAAAGTAGAAAAGAAAGGGACCAAGTAAATGCCTTTTTACGATCCAGGTTGGCGCAAAATCCTCTCAGCCAAAAAGACCACTTCAAACCAAACACAGAGCAAAATCCATTATTTCAAA
>OFSE01000026.1_pt1 | contig 49549 bp, 46 predicted proteins | sample 1543261 | NCBI WGS metagenome assembly OFSE01 (sample SAMN07774225, study PRJEB24372) | wastewater metagenome | isolation source: Exp Tend VB 50WW | collected 2016-02 | reverse complement strand
TGAATACAACAGGGTGAAACAATCATGACAGCGTGGACTACGTAACACCTGCCAGCAGGTGTTACGTCATTCGATGGAAGATAGTGCGCGCGCTAACAGCAAGGTATCGGCATACATATCAAGCTTGGCGAGTTTGTTGTCGCGGATTTGCCAGTGATGGGCAAACTGAGCGCGCATCGATTTACCGGTGGCTTTGGCAATGCCGGTATAGACGCCAAATACCACGACTTGATCGGCGGTTTCGAGAAATTCATTCGGTGTGGCAGTAAAATTGTGCCAGTCGCGCGAGATTGGTAGCAAAAGTTTGTCAACCACTTCCTGTGGGGCTTGCCAAGTGCCGCTGTAATAGGGTGAGCCTTCGGCCTCGGTCCAAGCGAGCTTGGCATGCAGTGCGGCCAGCACGCCAGCAATATCGCCTTGGGCAATTGCATCGTAGAAAGCTTGCGCAATTTGGCGTGCAGGTAAACGATTGGTAATGAGCTGATCTGATGATGGATTCATATTGACGGTTTTTTAGTAAAAATAGCGGCGATTTTTGATTTTATATACCTACTAATAGGTAGTCTTTAATTAAAAAAAATACTTCTTTTCTATCGATCAACAGACCCTAGATCAGCAATTAAGCGCGATGTTGTTAGATCGAAGCCGTCATGATCGCCCGTCGCACGCGCGATCAATAAAGCGCCTTCCAATGCAGCCAAAAATAATCGCGCGTGCTCGTCAGCAGAACCGCTGAGCACAAATACTTTCTCGCATTCCCCAGCGGCAAGAACTTTGGCTAACCAAGCGGTATTACGGGCAAAGAAGCGTTGAATACCCGGTAACATCGAAGCATCGAGAGTGAGCCATTCAGAAGCCAGCATGCCGCCCATACACATCCGATTTGCCTCTAACGAGCCCTTGAACAAGGCAACATAACGACGTAATTTTGCTTCGGCTGATTGATCTAATGCATCAATCTGGGTGCAGGCTTGATCAATCTGGCGGGTGTATTCATCGATCAGTGCTATGCCAAGATCGGTTTTACTAGGAAAATGATGATGCAAACTGGCTTTGCGAATACCGACTTCTGCCGCAATATCGGCATAGCTGAAGCCATTGAATCCACGCTGTTGCACTAATTGCTGCGCGATTGCCAAAATTTGTTCTTTCATTTCCATGCGATTGAATATAATCTACCTACTGGTAGGTTGTCAATCTAAATCAGCTGCATTTTGCTTATTTTTATTAAACAGTTGTAATCCCGGTAAGCTGATCGTGTAGAGATCTGTTGCGCGTGTAAGATGTGGGCAAACTGTGTATGAGCGAGGTGAGCTGGGCGTTGTTTAGTCAGTGAGCTGGTCGTCGTATGCTGTTCATGAAGAGTGAAGCAAGATAGCACTCAGTAAATTTGATGAAATCCTTTAGAATAGCGGTCTGTCTGTCTATTTAGCGGCGCAGTTTGCATCTTATAGCGCGTTGCCTATCTCAGGAATCCTTGATGAATATCTCCACCACACTGGAAATTGTTGAAGAACTGCGCGCTGGTCGCATGGTAATTTTGGTCGATGAAGAAGATCGTGAAAACGAAGGCGATTTGGTTTTAGCTGCAGAATTTGTGACGCCGGAAGCGATTAATTTCATGGCGAAGTTTGGCCGTGGCTTGATTTGTCTGACATTAACGGAAGAGCGCTGCCAGCAATTGCAGTTGCCGATGATGACAGCACGTAATGGCACCTCGTTTGGCACCAATTTTACGGTGACGATTGAAGCTGCAGAAGGCGTCACTACGGGTATTTCTGCCGCCGACCGTGCCAAGACAATTCAGGTGGCGGTGGCGAAAAATGCGATGGCGAGTGATATTGTGCAGCCTGGCCATATTTTTCCGATCAAGGCGCAAAAAGGCGGTGTGCTGGTGCGCGCCGGGCATACCGAGGCGGGTTGTGATCTGGCTGAGATGGCCGGTTTAACGCCAGCATCGGTGATTTGCGAGATCATGAAAGACGATGGCACTATGGCGCGTCTGCCAGATTTGATGGAGTTTGCCAAAGAACACGGTTTAAAAATCGGCACGATTGCTGATTTGATTCATTACCGCAGCCAGACTGAAAGTATTATCGAACGCGTTGCCGAGCACACCATGCAAACTGTGGTGGGCGAATTCAAGGCGATTGCTTATCGTGATACGCCCACCGGCGCGGCGCATTTGGCGCTGGTGCATGGCGATGTGCGGGCAGATAAAGAGGCGCTGGTGCGCGTGCATCAGCCGGTGTCGATTTTAGATTTACTCGATAGCAGCGTTTCTACCCATTCCTGGAATGTGTACACCGCAATGACGACCATCAAGAAGTCAGATAACGGCGTGATTGTGCTATTGAATTGCGAAGAAACCGCAGAGCAAATGTTTGATCAGTTCAAACTATTGAAAACCCCAGACATCCGCCCGAAAGCGCGTGCGGCGCAAATGGATTTGCGTAATTACGGTATCGGTGCGCAGATTTTGAAAGACGTTGGCGTGGCGCGGATGAAGCTGCTGGCGAATCCAAGAAAGATGCCGTCGATGACGGGCTTTAATTTGGAAGTGGTGGGTTATCTGGATAAGCCAGAATAGTAATAGGACTTACGCAAAACAGACGTTGGCGTCGTTGCTTTGCCCTAACGTCTATTTTGTACAGTTGTACTGTCTGCGGCTTCGCGCCTAGCCAACGCAATTTTGCGTAAGCCCTAGGTAAGAGAATAGTAAGTAGCCCAGATCTGGGCGAGATTTAAGTGCTGCGTTTGCAGTAAGAATCAGTGAAAGCGCATCAGCGCAAAAAGGTGAAATCATGACAGTCGGACATTTTGAGAGCAATTTTGATGGTGTTGGTGTGCGTATCGGTATCGTGCAGGCACGATTTAATGAAAACGTAGGTGCCGGCTTATTGAGCGCTTGCCTCGCCGAATTGCAGGCGCTGGGTGTGATGAACGAAGATATTTTGCATGTGACAGTGCCGGGTGCTTTAGAAGTGCCGCTGGCGTTGCAAAAACTGGCCGAAACTCATCAGTTTGACGCTCTGATCGCTTTGGGCGCAGTGATTCGTGGTGAGACTTATCATTTTGAATTGGTCTCGAATGAATCGGGCGCGGGCATTACGCGCGTGGGGTTGGATGCTGGTATCCCGATTGCAAATGCAATTTTAACCACCGAAAACGATGAGCAAGCCGAAGCCCGGATGGAAGAAAAAGGCCGTGATGCGGCGCGGGTCGCAGTCGAAATGGCGAATCTGACGTTGGCGTTGGAAGAGTTAGCCGAAGCGACTGAGGATATTAGTTACGACGCTGAATGATAGATTGACAGATTGACCGATAAAAATTGCGAACAAAGCGCACGCATAAAGATTCACCGATTGACGAGAACATCATGACCATAAAAAATTTCCACGCTAACCCGAGTAAAAATCGTTCGCCACGCCATCGGGCGCGGGAATTTGCTTTGCAGGGTTTGTATCAATGGCTGCTGAATAACGAAGACGCGGGTGCAATTGATGCACATATTCAGGAAGCACACGGTTTCGAGAAGGCAGATCGTGAGCATTTCGATGTGCTTTTGCATGGTGCTATCAATCAATCGGTGGCACTACGTGAAGAGTTCGCCAGCTTGATTGACCGTGGCATTGCTGAATTGTCGCCAATTGAGCATGCGGTGTTGCTGATCGGTGCGTTTGAGTTAAAAAACCACTTAGAAATTCCGTACCGTGTGGTGATTAATGAGGCGGTCGAGCTGACCAAATCGTTTGGTGGACAAGACGGGCATAAATATGTAAATGGCGTGTTGGATAAGCTGGCCGTGAAATTGCGTGCCACCGAGCTGGCTGCGGATAAGGCAGGAGCTTCGGCAGAATAAAACAGCTTGGTGGATTGAATTTAAATCACCCACGCCGTTATAAAATCATATCAAGAGCCTCGCTTCTCGGTTGAAGTGAGGTTTTTTTTCGGAGATTGATCGTGCAAGAAGCATTGCATTCCTTGGCCGCACGCTTGGATAATATTGCGCCATTTCATGTGATGGAGTTAGCCAAAATGGCAGCCGAGCTGGAGCAGGCTGGGCGGCATATTATTCACATGGGTATCGGCGAGCCAGATTTCACCGCACCTGCGCCAGTGATTGAAGCCGCCGTCGCCGCCATGCACGATGGCCGTTTGCAATACACCGCGGCGCTGGGTTTGCCCGCTTTGCGGGAGGCAATTGCGGCGCATTATCAGCAAACGTATGGCGTCACCGTATCGAGCCAGCGCATCGTGGTGACGGCGGGCGCTTCTGGGGCTTTGCTGTTGGCTTGTGCCGCCTTGGTTGAGGTAGGCGCAGAAGTGTTGATGCCCGATCCGTGCTACCCATGTAATCGCCATTTTGTGGCGGCATTTGATGGCGTTGCGAGGCAAGTGGCTTGCACGCCAGCAGATCGTTTTCAGTTAACCGATGCCTTGGTGCGCCAGCATTGGCAGGCGCACACCAAAGGTGTGTTACTGGCCTCGCCTTCCAATCCGACGGGTACTTCGATCTTGCCGGACGAATTGGCAAAAATCATCGCGACGGTGAAGGCAAAGCAAGGTTTCACGATTGTCGATGAAATTTACCAAGGGTTGAGTTATGACCACGCCGCTTTTACGGCGTTGTCGCTAGATCCAAGTATTTTTGTGATTAATAGTTTCAGTAAATATTTTCACATGACAGGTTGGCGACTTGGCTGGTTGGTGGTGCCAGAATCTGCGCTACCAGCGCTGGAAAAATTGTCGCAAAATTTATTTATTTGCCCCTCTGCTATCGCCCAATATGCCGCGCTGGCGTGCTTTTCGGCACCTGCGTTGCAGATTTATGAAGAGCGCAAAGCCGAATTGAAGCGGCGGCGCGATTATCTGGTACCAGCCCTGCAAGCATTGGGCTTGAGTGTGCCAGTGATGCCCGATGGCGCATTTTATGTATATGCCGATTGTTCGGCTTTTACTGCCGATGCGGATCAATTTACCCGTGATGTTTTGCAAAAAACTGGCGTCGTGATTGTGCCAGGGCTGGATTTTGGCGAAATTGGGGCGAAACGGTATGTGCGAATTTCGTATGCGACCTCGATGGAAAATCTGGTCGAGGCGGTGGCACGTTTGGCGGCGTTTTTAGCGAACTACAAAGCTTGATCGCGTCGGCGGTAACATGAAAAAAGCGTCAATGCATTGCTGCTTTGACGCTTTTTTCTTAAACGCTAAATTTGCTATAAAACGGCAACCTGACTCACCGGCTTTTGCTCCGTCGTTAAAGCTTTGTCGTTGCTGACTTTTTCGGCTTTATTGTCAACTTTATTTTCGGTACTGATCAAAGTAGGCTTAGTGACAGCGGGCGCTACTTGAACCGGCGTGTAAATTGACACGTTTTTTCCGGCTGATACATCTTTCAGACGCCGATATTCGGCCAAGACGCGTGCGCCATAACCTGCATCATTTTCAAACGCGGCGGCACCGACATACAGTTTTAATCCCGCTTCAACCGAACCACCACGGGTGACATAATCTTTCAAGATCAATGCGCCAACCCGAATATTGGCAACCGGATTCAATGCGGCCTTGATACCGCCCAGTTCTTCAAATTTTTCCTGATGTACTTTAGACATCACCTGCATCAAACCTTGTGCACCAACTGGGCTTTCGGCAAACGGATTTAAGCCCGATTCAATCGCCATCACGGAAAGAATCAATAAAGGATCAAGTTTGATTTCCTTGGCAGTCAAAAACGCGGCAGATACCAGCATGTTGCTGGCATCGGTCGCAACGTGGTAGCGTTTTGCCAACCAGTTAGTGACCCATTGCTGCTGCTTTTGATTGCCCAGTAATTTTTGATCTGCATCATTGTTGCCGGATTCGTCTACTTGCGCGTTCTCCAGTTGTTGCGGTGTTGCCATCAACATGGCGAGGCTTGGTGCTGCCGGTGTTTCTATTTCTTCAATTTTTTCGATGGTTGCGAACGGTGACAGAGCTTTAAATTTTTCTGCCAATTCTGGTTTTAAAAACATGACAATCAACAACATTACCGCTGCAATGCCTAATAAACTGAACAATTTGCGTAGCGGCTGAATACCTGCGTTGATTTTTTGAATCAGCTTTTTTAATTCGACGTTAACCGAAGTCATGGAAACGTCTTGTACTGCCAATGATTTAAAGTCGGTCTTTTGACTGTTTGAAGCATAACTTTGAAACATACTACCTCCTGCATCATCGTGAAGCGTCCTCCCTAAAACATCAGAAGGCAACTACCAACATCATTCACTTCAACGAATCAGAAAAATCGCCGACCATTCATAAAATGGACGACGCCGGAATTATTTGTCTGCAACGCCAGTAATGTCCCGCGTGGGGTGCGTGAATCTGGCGACAAATAACTATTTTCGGGAAAGGGTGGGTGCCCTCGTGAAACTTACCCCTATTTATCCCTATACTGTCTTTACAATACGGATTGGAACCTTGTTCGCATCATCACGTATCATTCATTAAGCTTTGAGCAGGTTTTTTGAACCTAGTTCCGCTTGTTGAAAGGTCAACCTGCTTCAAGTTGGGCGAATTGTAGGGACGGTTTTATATCAAGTCAATACTATAAAAACGATTCATAATTACTTTTATGTCTTATTTTTTATGTTGCGACGCGGTGAAAGCGAATGAAATCAAGCACTTGCTGCTGATTTTTCGTTCAACATGTTTAAATTTAAATCAAGCCAAAAAAAATGAAATATTCTGATTTGCGCGACTTTATTGCTCAACTAAAAGAGAAAAATGAATTAAAACAAATAGTTACACCTGTCTCGCCAAATCTGGAAATGACCGAAATTTGTGACCGCACCTTGCGCGCAGCGGGGCCGGCTCTGTTATTTACCCATCCGACCGGGTACGGCATGCCGGTATTGGGCAATTTATTTGGTACGACCAAGCGAGTCGCGCTGGGCATGGGCGCAAATGACATTAGCGAGCTGCGCCAGATTGGTCATGTGCTGTCGTCATTAAAAGAACCAGAGCCGCCAAAGGGCTTTAAAGATATCCTTGGCTTAGGTTCGCTGGTGAAAGCGGTGTGGGATATGGCACCGAAAGAGCTGCGCTCAGCACCTTGCCAAGAAATCGTCTGGGAGGGCGATGAGGTTGATCTGGCACGCTTGCCGATTCAACATTGCTGGCCGGGCGACATCGCGCCGTTAATTACTTGGGGTTTGGTGATTACCAAAGGGCCATATAAGAAGCGGCAAAATCTGGGGATTTATCGGCAGCAGGTGTTGGGACGCAATAAAGTCATCATGCGCTGGTTAGCGCATCGCGGTGGCGCACTGGATTTTCGTGAGCATGGGATTGTGAATAAAGGGCAACCGTATCCAATCGCAGTAGCCTTAGGCGCTGACCCGGCGACGATTTTAGGGGCGGTGACGCCAGTGCCAGATAGCTTGTCGGAATACCAGTTTGCTGGCCTGTTGCGCGGTAGCCGTACCGAGCTGGTGAAGGCGATTGGCAGCGAGCTGCGCGTACCAGCGTCGGCTGAAATTGTGCTGGAAGGGCATATTTACCCCGACGCAACGCACCCTAGTGGTTATGAACATGCGCTAGAAGGGCCGTATGGTGACCATACTGGTTACTATAATGAGCAGGATTATTTTCCGGTATTCACGATAGACCGCATCACGATGCGCAAAAATCCGATTTATCACTCCACCTATACCGGCAAACCACCCGATGAGCCAGCCGTCTTGGGCGTGGCATTGAATGAGGTGTTCATTCCCTTGTTGCAAAAACAGTTTTCTGAAATTCTGGATTTTTATTTACCACCAGAAGGCTGCAGCTATCGCATGGCGGTGGTGCAAATGAAAAAAGCTTATGCCGGTCACGCCAAGCGCATCATGTTTGGTGTCTGGAGTTTTTTACGCCAGTTTATGTATACCAAGTTCATCATCGTGGTCGATGAAGACGTGAATATTCGGGACTGGAAAGAAGTGATCTGGGCGATCACCACCCGTGTTGACCCCTTACGCGACACCGTGATGGTGGATAACACGCCGATTGATTATCTAGACTTTGCCTCGCCGGTGAGCGGCTTGGGTAGTAAGATGGGTTTGGATGCGACCAATAAATGGCCAGGCGAAACCCAGCGCGAATGGGGCAGAGTGATTGAAATGTCGCCCGAGGTGAAAAAGCGGGTGGATGGGATTTGGCAAGAGTTGGGGTTGTAGACAAAATTGGCTTGATTGTTATTACAGTTAATGCGGTTAATTCGGCCTTCCAGCCAACAGCTATATCGGATATAATACGCGCTGGCGGGCCCCTGCGCATTGCGGCATGGCCAATCTGGTCAGGTCGGGAACGAAGCAGCCACAGTCATTTCCCGTAAGTGCCGCAGATCAGGCTCGCCTCCTTTCTTCTCCCTCTCCCTTTTCCTTTTCCTTTCGTTAATTATCTGCGCTTCGTGTTGACGATTGTGTGCAATTGCTTGTGCTTACGTGTAGATCTGCGCTATCTGCTTCGTGATAGATAGGGTAAAATCGCAAGATGTCCTATCAAGTCCTCGCCCGAAAATATCGCCCTAAAAGTTTTGACACGCTGGTCGGTCAAGAACACGTGGTGCGCGCCCTTACTCATGCCTTGGAGCAGCAGCGGCTGCATCATGCCTATTTGTTTACCGGTACTCGTGGCGTCGGAAAAACCACCTTATCGCGCATTTTGGCGAAATCGTTTAATTGTGAAACCGGCATCACGGCTACGCCGTGCGGGGTTTGCGACGCTTGCGTGGCGATTGATGCTGGGCGCTTTGTTGACTATATAGAGATGGATGCCGCCTCGAACCGGGGCGTGGATGAAATGGCGGCGTTATTAGAGCAAGCCGTGTATTCGCCTTCTAATGCACGTTTTAAAGTGTATATGATTGACGAGGTACACATGCTCACCAATCATGCGTTTAATTCTATGCTGAAAACGCTGGAAGAGCCGCCGCCACACGTTAAATTTATTTTAGCGACTACCGATCCGCAAAAAATTCCGGTCACTGTACTTTCACGCTGCTTGCAGTTTAATTTAAAGCAAATGCCCCCTGGCCATATTGTTGGGCATTTGGAAAATTTATTGGGTCAGGAGCAGATTGCTTACGAAGTGCCAGCATTGCGTTTATTGGCAAAGGGTGCGCAAGGCTCGATGCGTGATGCCTTATCGCTGACTGATCAAGCGATTGCTTATGCAGCAGGTACGGTGAGTTTAGAAGCAGTACAAAACATGCTGGGGGCGCTCGATCAATCATATTTGATTAGTTTGCTAGATGCGCTGGTGCAACAAGATGGGCAGGCGATGCTTTCGATTGCCGATGAAATGGCGGCGCGCAGCCTTTCTTATAAGGCGGCGTTGCAAGATTTGGGCAGTCTGTTGCATCAAATTGCGGTGGCGCAAACCGTGCCAGCAGCGATTGCCGATGATTTGCCAGAGCGCGAAGATGTGATACGTTTGGCGGGCTGTTTTTCGGCAGAAGCGATTCAATTGTTTTACCAAATCGTCGTGCACGGACGTAATGAGCTGGGCTTAGCGCCGGACGAGTATGCGGGTTTTAGTATGACCTTGTTGCGCTTGCTGGCGTTTTTGCCGATCTCGGGGGCGCATTCTTCCACTCCATCTTCCTCACCTTCATCTTCTTCACCACCGCCAAGCCTTGGTGCTGGGACTAATGCTGGAATTGCGCAGGTGACGCCCAAATCCAATGTGGCATCGGCGACGCCATCTGCAACGCCATCTATTTCCAATGCGGCGATGAATACTGGTGCCGCAACTTCATCTGCGGCACCAGTCGCTAAAGTTGCAGCAAACAGTGAGCAAAAAACGACAAAACTGAGCCCGGCGATGGCGGCATTGGCTGCGGCGCGGGCGGGTAGTCAGAAGGCGAAAGACAATGAGCGCCCGGTAGCGCCGCAACCGATTAGTCAGGTTCCGACTGTAACCGTTATAAGTGCTACAACGGCTACAACGACCACGCCAGAGATGGTACTACCGCCAGTGGCAGCACATACAGCGCCGCCCGCTGTTGCACCGACCCCTGCCGCACCGAAGCTGGCGTCTGCTGATGATCAGGGTATGCCGCCACCGTGGGATGAAAGCGTGTTTGAGGATAGCATTGGGGAAGTGAAGCCAGATGCGTTGCCAAAAGCCGATGTGCCGGCAGACAGTGCGCAAGCCTCATTACAAAATATTCCGGCGTTAGAGGTAACAACGATCGAGAGTGCGGAGATTCCAGCGACTCCCACCGTTAACCTAATCAAGTTGCAGCCTAGTGAAGCGTTAAATTGGGATGGCGATTGGCCGAGCTTAGCGCGTACTTTAAATGTGCGTGGTGTGGCGCAGCAATTGGCGCAGCAGAGTGAATTGAGTAGTTATGAAATGAATGGTGACGGCTTTATTTTTAAGCTGCAAGTGCCCGTGCAGACTTTACTGGCCGCCGGTAGCGTTGAAAAGCTGGCAGCGGAATTATCTGAGCGCTTTGAGCGCACGATCAAAATCGAGCCGCAATTGGGCGCAGTGAATCATACTTCGCACGCGCAAATTCAGGGGGAGCGCGCCGCAGCGCAAGTGGTGGCAGAAAATGCGATTCAAAATGACAGTTTTGTGCAAGCCTTGATGCGCGAGTTTGGCGCGCAAATCGTAACAGGTAGTGTGCGTCCGGCCTGATTGGTTTGAGCTAACAAACCACGTTGCCCGCATGAAAAAATAAATGCAACAAATTAAATTAATCCAATAAATCCAATATATCCAATAAGTGCAATAAACGAAGGAGAAATTTTATGATGAAAAATCAACTCGCAGGGCTAATGAAGCAAGCGCAAGCCATGCAAGACAATATGAAAAAAGCCCAAGATCAACTAGCCTTGATCGAAGTCGAAGGCCAATCCGGTGCCGGTTTGGTCAAGGTGGTGATGACTTGCAAAAACGATGTGAAGCGCGTCACGATTGATCCGTCTTTATTGGCGGACGATAAAGATATGCTGGAAGATTTAGTGGCCGCTGCCATGAATGATGCAGTGCGTAAAGCGGAAGCCACCAGCCAAGAAAAAATGGCAGGGTTAACCGCTGGCATGCCTTTGCCACCGGGCTTTAAGTTGCCGTTCTAAGCGGTTTGTGAAAACTCTCAATAATATTGAGCGCTTGGTCGAAGCATTGCGCCGCTTGCCGGGCATTGGCCCAAAATCTGCGCAGCGCTTGGCTTTTCATTTATTGCAGCATGACCGTGAAGGCGCACGCTTGCTTGGTCATGCGTTGCAAGATGCTGTCGAGACGATCAAAAACTGCGCTTCGTGCAACACGTTTTCTGAAAACGATGTATGCCTGACTTGCGCAGATGGCGAGCGTGATGTGACACAACTTTGCGTGGTCGAGTCGCCCTCGGATCAATTGATGATCGAACAAACTCTGACCTACAAAGGGTTGTATTTTGTACTGATGGGACGTTTATCGCCGCTCGATGGCATCGGCCCAAAAGAATTGCATCTGGAACGGCTGGTACAGCGTGCCACCGATGGTTTGGTGAAAGAAGTGGTGTTGGCGACTAATTTTACCAACGAAGGTGAAGCCACTGCGCATTACATCAGCGAAACCCTAAAAGCGCGTGGTTTGCGGGTGAGTCGCTTAGCGCGTGGCGTGCCGGTTGGTGGTGAGTTGGAATATGTCGATGCGGGTACGATTGCGCGTGCTATGCTGGATCGCCGCGTGACTTAGTGGTGTATTAGGTTCATTAAATAAAAGCAGGAGACAACATGAACAGACAGTTTATTAAACAATTTTTGATCGCTATTGTCCTGTTTTTGCTGGGCTACTTTAGTTTTAACCATAGTTTGTTTGCGGCACAGAATTTTCCTACTGAGCTACAATCCACTGCACAGAAGTAACAGTGGATTGAACGAGTTGTGCGGATTTAACTGAGCGTTTTTAAATAATCACGAATACCGCCCAGTAACATTTCCACCGACATCGCGGTCAGAATCAAGCCCATCAAGCGCTCAAATGCGGTCATCGCGCGTACCCCCAAAACGCGTTGCATGCGTTCGGCACTCAGCAACACGGCTAACCAAACCACGGCAACCGCGACCAATGCGGCCAGATGCACCACCAAATCAAGGCGGCTGTCGGACGAAAACAGCAGTACCGTAGCCAACGATGAAGGGCCCGCCAAGGCGGGAATCGCGAGTGGTACGATAAATGGCTCGGCACCATCTTCGACATCACCAAAAATGCCGCCTTCTTGTGGAAACACCATCCGTAAGGCGATCAAAAATAAAATGACGCCGCCGCCGATACGTAAGGAGACTTCGGATAATTGCAGGGCAGTGAGGAAATGCTTACCGAAAAACATGAATAACATCAGCAAGACAAATGCAATCGCACATTCGCGCACTACCACGCGCCAGCGTCGCTCAGGCGCGACGTGCGACAAGGCGCTGACAAAAATTGGGACATTGCCAAACGGATCTGTCACCAGAATCAGTAAAATCAGGGATTGGAAAAAATCTTGGGTCATTACAATATTTAGTTAGCGGTAGACTGCCATTGATCTTGTTTGATGGCGGCGCAATGGTAAGACCCAATAAGTTAGGGAATTACCTCTAAAGCAGTACAGAAGACAGGATTGTCGAGCCGAAATGGAATGGCTGTCAACTTTATAAGTGACTCTCGTTATAGAATTGAGCGCTGTACAACCTCATCGCGCCGGAAGAAATCAAGCTGAGGTGAAGATTATTTTGAAGAATGACACCATGAGCACAGCAAATAACGAGCAACCACTTCGACCGGATACGCCTTGTGTGGCGGTCTGTTCGACCGCGTTTGATGATGTGTGCCGAGGTTGTGGCCGCACCGTGGCGGAGGTGGCGCATTGGGTGAGTATGAGTGCGGCGCAAAAAGAAGTAGTTTGGCAAAGAATCACAGCGGAAGGATATCCGCGCCGACAGGGTTAATGGAGTCGCAGCAAGCGCCCATCTGCAGAGGATGAGCGACCATCATGAGCGACCATAATGAGCGACCGTAAAATGGGGACAAAACAATGCAAAAAGGGCCAAAAAAATCGCGTCGTCGGTTTATTTTAGGCGGCCTTGGACTGACTGGCGCTTTGCTGGTCGGCTGGGGCGTGCTGCCGCCGCGTCAACGCTTGCAGGGCGCGCAGCCTTTGTGGACCCAGGGGGGCGAGGTTGCGCTGAATGGCTGGATCAAGATCGGCGCAGATGGCACCGTGTATGTAGCCATGCATCGCAGCGAAATGGGGCAGGGCATTCATACCGCCTTGCAAATGCTGGTGGCCGAAGAGCTGGATGTGCCGATGCGCATGGTGAAGCCGATCAGCGCACCAATCGATAAAATTTACGGCAACATCGCCGTGATGGCCGATGGCTTGCCGTTTCACCCTGATGAGCACGGCACGGTCAAAAAAGTCGCGCACTGGATGACCAGCAAACTAGCGCGTGAACTCGGTTTGCAAATCACCGGTGGCTCCTCCAGCGTAAAGGATGCGTGGTTACCTCTGCGGCAAGCGGGTGCGACGGCCAAAGCCATGTTGCTACAGGCCGCCGCAAAGCAATGGCAGGTCGATGTGCAGCAATGCAGCGTGATCGATGGTGTGGTACATCATTCCTCTGGCAAGCAAGCGCACTATGGCGAGTTGATCCATCTTGCACTCAATAGCGCGCCGGGTGAGGTGCGCTTAAAAGACAGTAAAGATTTTAAACTGATCGGTACCCCGCAAGCGCGTACCGACATCGCTGCCAAGGTAAATGGCACCGCGCAATTCGGCATCGATGCAAGACCGCCCGGCCTGTTATTTGCCGCACTGAAAATGGCACCGGTGTTGGGATCGAAGATACAGCAGATCAATGTGGCATCGGCCAAGTCTTTGCCGGGTGTGTTGGATGTGGTTGATTTTTCTAAGGCAATAGGGCCAAACGATGCCACTTTCGTTGGCACTGCGGGTGTGGCGGTGATTGCGCAATCGTACTGGCAAGCCAAGCAGGCGTGCGATGCCTTGCAAGTGACTTGGGAGCCTTCTGCACACAGCAGCTTATCAAGCGCCAGCGTGTTTCAAGAATTAACACAGCAGCTCGATAGCGAGACGGGCTTTACCTACTATCAGCAGGGCGATGCCAGCGCACAATTGGAAAATCCCGCTGCCACTGGTGAGAAGCGTATCAACGCCGAATATCGCGCACCATTTTTAGCGCACGCGACGATGGAGCCGATCAATTGCACCGCGCAAGTGAAAGACGGCGTGGTGAATATTTGGGTATCGACCCAGGTGCCTAGCATTGCGGTGAGTGTCGCGGCCAAACTAACCGGGATAGATGCCGAAAACGTGCATGTGCATGTCGCGTATCTGGGCGGTGGTTTTGGTCGTCGGCTTGAGATTGACATGATCGTACAAGCAGTCGCGCTAGCCATGCAAACCAAGGGCGCACCGGTGCAACTGATCTGGAGTCGGGAACAAGATGTCGCGCATGATATGTATCGCCCCGCCGCACTGGCGCGTTTTAGCGCAGCACTGGATGCGCAGGGGCAGGTGTTGGCGTATCTGAATAAATCGGCGTCTGGCTCGGTCACGCATCAGGTCTTGCGGCGCAGTTTTGGTTTGCCCGGTGCCGGGCCAGACAAGACCACGGCGGAAGGCGAGTTTGATATGCCTTACGAATTCGCGCAGCAAAAAATCAGCCACGTGATTGTGCCGACCCCGGTGCCTTTGGGCTATTGGCGTTCGGTTGGGCATTCGCATAATGCGTTTTTCAAGGAAAGTTTTATCGATGAGCTGGCGCACGCGGCGGGCAAATCACCAATCGAATTTCGGCGTAACTTGTTGCGCCAGCACCCCAGACATTTAGCCGTGCTGAACGCGGCGATGGCCAAGGCTGGGGCAGCACCGGCTGGGCGTGCACATGGCATTGCCTTGCATCAATCGTTTGGCAGCATCGTTTGCGAAGTCGCCGAAGTGTCGTTGCAAGACAAAACAATCACGGTGCATCGGGTGGTGTGTGCGGTCGATTGTGGCATTGCCGTGAATCCCGCTATCATTGCGCAGCAAATGGAGTCGGCGATTGTATTTGGCCTGAGTGCTGCACTGTATGGCGAAATCAGTTTCAAAGAGGGGCGGGTTGAGCAAAGCAATTTCCACGATTATCAAGTGCTGCGTATGCATGAAGTGCCAGAGGTTGAGGTGATCATCATGCCAAGCGCCGAGCCGCCGGAAGGCATCGGCGAGCCGGGCACGCCGCCGATTGCCCCTGCGGTGGCAAACGCAGTATTTTTGCTCAGTGGGCAGCGCTTGCGCAGCTTGCCGTTGCGCTTGGCGTGACTGTAGTAAAACATCGGCAAGGGATGGGTAAGAGTAAATGCTGTATTGATATACTGTATGCTGTATATTTTTAAGCGCTCATTAATAAAGCGGGAAATTGGGTGTTTTTGGCTATACTGCCCGTTTTTTGTAAATGATGGAAAAGCGGGTGCGTTGCTATCCGGCGCTTTTCTGTAAAGTTTGGTAAATGCATTTCTTATCTAGGCGCATCGGCCTAAAATAGGCAGATCGTTTTTATCGTGGTTTCGGTTTCTTTATTCACTTGTTATCTATTATTGGTACTGTCATCTCATTATGTTTAATCATTGTTATCCAGCGCAGTTACCCGCCGCTCAATCTCCTGCCGCTCATATTGCATCATCGCACCGCCGTCCAGCGCACACTAAATCGCTCGTGCAAAAGGGTTTCACGCTGATTGAAATCATGGTTGTGGTGGTGATTCTCGGCATTCTGGCCGCCTTGGTGGTGCCTAAATTATTGGGGCGGGCGGACGATGCGCGTATTGTGGCGGCGAAGCAGGATATCGCTAGCATTGTGCAAGCCTTAAAGCTATACAAGCTCGATAACCAGCATTACCCCAGCACCGAACAAGGCTTACAGGCTTTGCTGACCAAGCCAACTTCCGGGCCGTCAGCCAATGGTTGGAAAACTGGCGGCTATTTAGACAAAGTGCCGAAAGACCCTTGGGGTAATCCATATCAATACCTGTTTCCCGGTGTGAAAGGCGAGGTCGATGTGTTTTCGTATGGCGCAGATGGTCAGCCAAATGGTGTTGATAATGACGCCGATATTGGCTCATGGGATTTGTAATTGCCAACGCCAGTATTGATTCTTGCCTTGATTTATGCTCAACGCTGATTCCATGAAACGAATTGCTGATTCTCGTCAGTCCATGCGCGGCTTCACCTTGCTTGAATTGCTGGTGGTGTTGGTGGTGGTGGGAATCATGCTGGGCGTGGTGTCGGTCAATGCTTTGCAGTCGAATCATCAAAAACTGCAAACCGATGCGCAACGTTTGGCTTTGTTGTTTCAATTAGCGCGTGATGAAGCCATTGTGCGCAATCGGCCCACCGCGTTTGAAGCTAGCCAAAATGACTATCACTTTTTAGTGCGCAATGGCAATCGCTGGGATCTGATCAATGATCTTGATCTATTGCGCGAGCGCAGCTTTACCTTTCAACCGACATCGTTATTGCTGTCTAACGGCAGCCGTTCAGATGGTAATGGCGATGCGCTGCGTATTTTATTTGGGCGCGAACCGGTAGATCGCCCGTTTGTGCTGGAGCTGGTGGCTGGTGAAGAGCGCGCGACGATACGTTCTGATGGCATCGGCCATTTTGTGGCGGAATAAATCACACCACGAGGCGCAACCATGATATTCAGAAAAAATTCCCGTATCGAAAATCAGCCGCAGAGCGCGCATCATGCTCGCTTTGAACGAGGCTTTACCTTGCTCGAAGTGTTAGTCGCTTTGGTGATCGTTGCGACTGCCTTGGGTGCCAGCCTGCGTGCGGTCGGCAGCTTGACGCAAAACAGCAATGATTTGCGCGCCTCGATGATGGCGAGCTGGTCGGCAGAAAATCGCTTAACGCAGATTCGTTTATCGCATGAGTGGCCAGCGATTGGCGAGCGCAGTTTTCCTTGCCCGCAAGCAGAATTGAATCTGGTCTGCGAAGAACATGTGATTGGCACACCGAATCCGACCTTTCGGCGCGTTGAGGTATTTGTGTCCGAGGTGAGCCAGCCGGAACGCAAAATTGTCAAACTAACGCAGATTGTGCCCAATGCGCTCTGAGAAACACACTAAGCCTATCATTAGGCCCAGCACCAAGTCCTGCACCAAGCGAACCCTGAAGGTCAGCGGTTTCACACTGATCGAGTTGCTGGTCGCCATTACCGTATTGGCGGTGGTGGCAGTATTGGGTTGGCGTGGTCTAGATAGCATCGTGCGGGCGCGAGTTGGTTTGACCAGTGAGCTAGAGCAAACGCGCGGCGCACAGCTTTGTTTTGCGCAACTGGAAAACGATAGCGCTCATTTAGCTGGCAGCAATCTGCTCGGCAATCGCGAAACCCTGCGTGCTGTGCAACAGCGTTTGGTGATGATTCGCACCGTGTATGAAGATAATCAACCAACCCGTTTGCAAGTGGTAGCTTATCGCTTGCAAGAAGGCATTTTAAGCCGTCGCGAATCTATCCCGACCCGCGATCTAGAAGCCTTGGATGGCGATTGGCAACGGGCGCTCACTGAGACTGACAATTTGCCCGCAGTCAATCTGCAATCAAATGTGCTGGCCTTTGATTTGCGTACCTGGAATACCGACAACAATGCTTGGCGCGTTGGCATCAACGCCCCTGCGGCAACACCGACCGAAGACTTTACCAGTTTGTTGGCAAAGCCGGTTGGGGTGATTACTGGGCTAGAAGTATCCCTACAATTGCAAGGACGAGCAGCACCGATCTTGAAATTATTTTTGTTGGGGGCGGCATGATATTGCGCCGTCAGCGTGGCGTTGCTGTGGTTACCGCTTTACTGTTGGCGACTTTGGCGGTGACGATTGTTGCTAGTTTGTTTTGGCAGCAGCAGGTGCAGGTGCGCTCGATTGAAAATCAGCGCTTTCAACTGCAAAAAAAATGGGTCTTGCGCGGCGCATTGGATTGGGCAAGACTGATTTTGCGGGAAGATGCGCGCACCAGTAATGAAGTCGATCATCTGGGCGAGCCTTGGGCGGTGACATTGGGTGAAACCCAGCTCGATCAATATGTGGACAATGGCAAAAGCGATACCGAAGCCAGCGAAGCCTCGCTGTCCGGGAAAATCGCTGATGCGCAGGCCAAATTTAATTTAAATAATCTGGCACTGAATGGCATTGTCGTGCCACATCAAGTCGAGATTTTTCAGCGTTTGCTGTCGAACTTGAATCTGGACCCAGGGTTAGCCAAAAATGCCGCAACCACTATTGCTGACACTCAAAACAAGGCGGCGGTGCAGAGTGGTGGAAAGGTGAATAACGCAAATACTGACACCAACGGTAATAACAATGCCAATACCGGCACAGCCAACAACGGCACGAACGGCGTAGGTGCCGGGGGTACAGGTGCTGCAGGAGCGGCAGGTACTGCAGGTGCGACCAGCAGCGATGGTACTAATTCATTGACTGCACCAATACCAGCGCAGGATGGGTTGACGCCGCGTGTTGATACCACCCCTAATGTAAAATTTTTACGCTTTAGTCAGGTCGATGATTTATTGGCAGTATCAGGTTTTACGCCAGAGATGATTTATCGCTTGAAAGAATTCGTCACTGTGTTACCAGGTAAAACCAGATTAAACGTCAATACAACCTCGGCTGAAGTGCTTGCCGCTTATCTGGATGGTGCCAGCCTGAGTGATGCAGCGCTCATCATTGCGATTCGGGATCGTGCTTATTTCCGAGATTTGACCGACTTTAAAAATCGGATAACGTTAAAAAACCCCAATTTTCAGGATACAGATGTTTCATTTTCAACCAACTTTTTTATCATCAATGGTAAAGTGAAACTCAGTCGATCTACCTTGGAAATTAATGCTTTGTTGGAGCGTAACGGGATTGCGACCAAAGTATTGTGGGTAAAAGAAGTTTAAAAATTAACATTCTCAATGCGCCGTCATGATGTACGGCGCATTTTAATTGCTGATGTATTAAAAGCCGATGATGGGCTGATAAAGGATTTAAATCGTTATGGCAAATACCCTGTACATTGCGTTACCTTCCAGAGCCGTGGCCAATGACACGCCAGACTGGGTAACACTTGTGTGGCCATTTGCACTCGCCAATACAGAAGGAAAGATTTTGCAACAAGGCAAGAATAGCCTAGCAAACTTAAAAGGTCTGGCGACCAGTGCAAATCAAGTGGTATTGCTGCTGGCGGCCAGTGATGTGACATTGATGAGCGTGTCAGCGCCACCAATGGCTTATGCCAAATTGAAGATGGCCTTGCCGAATCTGGTGGAAGATCAGTTGTTGAATGATCCTGCAGACTCGGTACTGGTATGTACACCAATTGAAGATGGGCACTGCACCGTCGCAGCGGTTGATAAAAAATGGATGCAAGTCTTGTTTCAAAGCGCGCAGGTGTTAGGTGCACGCAAATTGCGTGCTTATGCGCTGTCTTGCACAATACAAGCCGCCAACCAAGGAGTAGCGGCGTTGGTGGAAGGCGACGCCCATAGTCTTGAGCTGACCTTACGCTCTTCCGCCAAAATGGGTTCCGGCGTCAGCTTGAAGCCACAAAAATCAGCCGATAGTGGCGTGGATATTGGTGCACACGGCAATCACACGGAGAGCGTGCAGGAAGTCTTGCAGTTTCTGATGTTGATGGTGCCAGAAGGCAGTATTCGTTTAGCGCTACCAGCCGCGATGATGCCGGCTTACCAATCATTGCTGGAGGCCGATCAAGCATTCTCTAAGCTGGCGGCGCGCCTGCAGTTGAGCGCTAGCGACTGGTCTTACAAAATTGCTGGCTTGAAAATGGCGGATCATGTTACGCAAAGCCTAGATTTGATGGCGCCGGTTGTTTTGCAAAGTCAGTCTTCGTTTGATTGGTCACGCTGGAAATGGCCATTGCGCTTAGCTGTGGCCTTGGCCGCAGTCTGGTTAGTAGGATTAAACCTCGATGCTTGGTATTTAAAACAGCAAGCCGATGGCTTGCGCGCTGCCATGGTGAGTACTTATCGCCAAAATTTTCCCAAAGAGAGCACAGTCGCTTATCCATTGATACAGATGCAGCAAAAAATCGGCACGGCAAAAAAACTGGCGGGTCAATCCGCACCGGGAGATTTTTTAGTGCTTGCCGCACAATTTGGTCAAAGCTGGGATCGCGCTTTGTTGGCAAGTCCGACCGCATCTGCGGCGGCGGTTATATCGATGGAATATCGTAATCAAAAGCTGTTTGTGAAAGTCAATTCGATGGCTTTGGTGCCATTAGAAGCACTGCGGGTGCAATTGCGAGATCAATCCTTGGCCTTGCTGTCGGCAGAAGATGGGGTTTTACAGCTTGCATCAAAAAAGAATGAGAAAGTTGACGCTAAATGATCGCTACTTTATTTAATGATTTATTCGGTACGTTTTGGTCGCAGCGCAATCCGCGAGAGCGGCGCATGTTGCAAGCTGGTTTTATTTTCGTGGTATTGGCTCTAGTGTACTTGCTGGGTCTTGATCCGGCTTTGAAGAAAAAAAACAAGCTGGAAAAAGAAATTCCGCAATTGCGTCAGCAAGCCGCAGAAATGCAGGTAATGGCGGCGCAATACACACAGATCGCCTCTGCGATAGCGGGCGGTGTCACACCGGTAACGCGGGAGCTGGTTGATACGTCACTGGAGCGGCGCGGCATCAAAGCACAAAGCCTGAGCGTGACGGAAGAGTTTGTGCGCCTACAGGTCAATTCGGTGGGTTATGACAATATGATGGAGTGGCTGCTGGAAATGCAAAAAGCCTTGCATCTGGCGGTTGAAGATGCCAAGGTAACGGCTTTGCCTGAATCCGGGCAAGTTGCTATGGTGATTACATTACGGCAACAAAGGAGTGCTAACTAGATGCTGACAAGTCCGGCACAAGCAAGTGCAAAAAATGTGCTACTGATTTGGCTGGTTGGCGGGGTGTTGACGGTATTGGTCAGTTTGCTGATTTTGTTGCCCGCCAGTTGGTTTGCATTGGCGCTGGAAAAGCAAACCGGTGGGCGTTTGGTGTTAGGCGATGTACAGGGTAGTTTTTGGCACGGTTCAGCTTTTATTGGCGGTGCAGCGGGTGAAACGGCGGCTGTGTTGCCTTTGTTCCCGGGGCGCTTTTCTTGGCGCATTTCTCCTGCGGTGTTGCTGGGGCAAGTGCATGTAGAATTTGAAAATAAGCAAGTATTGGCTGCGCCTTTGATTGTCGATGGAACGATTAATCAGTGGCAAATCAATGCTGGTACTTTGATTGTGCCGCCAGAGCGCTTGGAAGGATTGGGCGCACCGCTGAATACCATCGGGCCAAGCGGACAGTTGCGCTTGCACTGGAATCGGCTGGATTTCACGCGCCAAGACACGCCGCAAGGCAAGGGAATCGCTTTAACGGGCGCGATGAATCTGGAGTTGAATGATATGGCGTCGCGCTTGTCGTCGATTCGGCCACTTGGTAGTTATCAGTTGTTATTTGATTGGCGCGGTGCATGGGCCGATGTGAAATTGGTGTCTGTGCGTGGCCCGATGATGTTGGAAGGAAAAGGGCGCTTGGAGAATGGCAGATTGTCATTTTCAGGTGTGGCATTTGCAGCAAATGGACAAGAAGAAAAATTGGCAAATTTATTGAATTTGCTTGGGCAACGTCGTCAAGACGGCAATCGGGACGTAATAGCGTTAGAGTTCAAATGAAAAAAATACCATTGGAAGAGATATCAATAATGCAGAAAGCGATGACTCCAGCATCCAGCCTTCATTCAAACAAGCTGCCAGCGACCATGAACAGATGCAAACCATTGCGCTCGCCTCTTCATCTTAAGATGAAATTGATGGCGAGTCTGACCGCCAGCTTGTTTGCCTCGGTGGTCGCTCTCTCGATGTTGACGATTATTCCGGGCATTAGTTACGCCCAAGATCCAGCGCAAAATTCAGCAGCCTTGAATTTTGTCGGTGCCGATATTGAATCGGTGGTGAAAGCGATTGGCCACTACACTGGTACCACGTTCATTATTGATCCACGGGTGAAGGGGCAAATTAATCTGGTCTCAGAAAAACCGCTAACCAAAGATCAAGCATTCAAATTATTGGCCTCAAGCTTGCGTTTGCAAGGCTATGCCATCGTCACGGCAGATGGCTACACCAAAGTCGTGCCCGAAGCCGATGCCAAGTTGCAAGCCGGGCCGACCCAAGGTGAATCAGTGCGCGGTGATCAAATCGCCACCCAGATTTACCGACTGAATTACGAATCGGCCAACAATATTGTGACGGTATTGCGCCCCTTGATTTCGCCCAACAACACAATCAATGCCAACCCTGGCAATAATTCGATTGTGATTACCGATTATGCCGATAACCTGAAGCGCTTATCGAAAATCATTGCAGGGCTTGATGTGCCATCCAATAATGATCTGGAAGTGGTACAGATCAAATATGCGATTGCCAGCGATATTGCAGCATTAGTATCCCGTTTAACGGAAAACAACAGCAATGCGCCCGGTGAAGGTGGTCGCATGGTGATTTTAGCTGACCCTCGTACCAACTCGGTGTTGGTCAAGGCGGCGTCTGCAGCGCGCGCCAATCTGGTCAAAGCCTTGATTGCCAAACTCGATTTGCCCACCACCTTGCCGGGCAATGTGCATGTGGTGTATCTGAAAAATGCCGAAGCAGTGAAATTGGCGGGTACCTTGCGCTCAATTTTGAGCGGCGATAGTGCTTTGCCAAATGCCAGTGGTGGCCTTAACTCGACGGGTACTGGTGCAGGCTCGACCAGTAGCGGCTTAAATAGCACGGTAGGTGGGCAAGCCAGCCCGCTTGCTCAAGGTAATTCTACCGGCGCGAGCAGTAATGGCGGCTTGCCAAGCAGCGCTTCAACTACTAGCAACGCGTCTTCCGGTAGTGGCGGCGGTTTCATTCAAGCCGATGCGGCGACCAATACCTTGATCATCACGGCCAGCGATTCCATTTTTAAAAATTTACGCAGCGTGATCGATCAACTCGATGCGCGTCGTGCGCAAGTGTACGTTGAGGCATTGATCGTTGAAGTCAATGCACAAAAATTTGAAGAGTTCGGCATCCAGTGGCTGGCTGCATCCGGTGATGTCAATAGTCGTTATCGGGTCGCTGGTGGCGTGCTGTCGGGAACTAATAATTTATTGTCGTTGGCAACTTCACAAACCCCAACCTTGGGCGCTGGTTTGTCAGTCGGTTTGTTTCGCCAAACCGCTGGTCAGGTTGGCTTAGGAGCATTGGCGAGTGCCTTGCAACGCGACACCAATGCCAATGTTTTGTCGATCCCCAATATCCTGACATTGGATAACGAAGAAGCCAAGATTGTGGTTGGGCAAAATGTGCCGTTTTTAACCGGCTCATTCACCTCACCTTCATCCGGTACGGCAGGTGCGAATCCGTTTCAGACCATTGAGCGCCGGGATATTGGTTTGAAGTTAACCGTTAAGCCGCAAATTTCCGAAGGCGGCACGGTCAAAATGGCGATTTATCAGGAAGTGTCTGAAGTCGATAACACCACCACTATCAGCACCGCGAATGGCATCGTGACGAATCAACGCTCGATTTCAACCACTGTCTTGGTGGATGATGGCAGCATCATCGCGCTGGGTGGATTGATTCAGGATAGAACCTCTAATGGTGAAGAAAAAGTGCCATTGTTGGGCGATATTCCGGTGTTGGGTAATTTGTTTAAATACCAGAACAAGAATCGTAACAAGACCAATTTGATGGTGTTCTTACGACCCACCGTGATCCGCAGTGCCGATCAAAGTGATTCTGTTTCCCTTGATCGTTACGATTATCTGCGTGCCGAATATTTGCGTGAAGTCGGCAAAGGCAAGGAAGATACTTTCCCGAAACTGGAAAAGGGTGTGTTGCTGACCGTACCAGGTAGCCCAACCGCACCAGTAGCGCCGGTAGGAGCGCCAGCAGAAAAAGCCACGACCGAGCGTAAAGAAGGTAAGTGATGAGTATGGGTGACAATCGCTTGGTGCCGTTTGGTTTTGCCCGTGATTTTTCGGTGCTGGTTTGTCGCACTTCGGTGGCCGATCAAAGTCAGATTGAAGTGCTGGTGTCCAAGCAAACCGCGCCCAGCGCGATTGCCGAAGTGGGGCGTCGGTTTGGTTCAATCAAACTGAAAGTATTGCCGCATGATGCCTTACTCGCCGAGATCGCCAAAGCTTATGCCGGCTCTGGTGGCGATGCGGCTGAAGTGGTGGGCGAAGTCGAATCTGATCTCGATCTGGCGAAACTTTTGCAAGAGTTGCCGGCGATCGAAGATTTGCTCGAATCGGCTGACGATGCACCAGTGATTCGCATGATTAATGCCTTGTTGACGCAAGCGCTGCGTGAAGGCGCCTCGGACATTCATATCGAACCGTTTGAGCAAATTTCGGTGGTGCGGTTTCGGGTCGATGGCGCTTTGCGTGATGTGATTCGGCCACGCAAAGGCATTCACGCGTCGCTGATTTCTCGCATCAAAATCATGGCGCAATTAGATATTGCGGAAAAACGTTTGCCGCAAGATGGACGTATCACCTTACGGATTGGTGGTAAGCCAGTTGATGTGCGGGTGTCAACTCTCCCCACCGGGCATGGCGAGCGTGCGGTTTTGCGTTTGCTAGATAAAGAAGCCGGTAAACTTGATTTGCTGAACCTTGGCATGGATGAACGCGTCTTGTCGCAATTTGACGCCTTGATCACCCAGCCGCACGGCATTGTTTTGGTGACCGGGCCCACCGGCTCTGGGAAAACCACCACTTTGTACGCCGCCTTATCGCGTTTAAATGCCGGTACCACTAATATTTTGACGGTGGAAGATCCGATTGAATATGAGCTGAGTGGAGTTGGTCAAACACAAGTCAATACAAAAATCGACATGACCTTTGCCAAGGCACTGCGTGCGATTTTGCGGCAAGACCCCGATGTCATCATGATTGGTGAAATCCGTGATCTGGAAACCGCGCAGATTGCGGTGCAGGCTTCATTGACTGGGCATCTGGTATTGGCGACTCTGCATACCAATGACTCGGCCGCCGCCGTAACACGATTGCTGGATATGGGGATTGAGCCCTTCCTGCTATCGTCTTCTTTGCTCGGTGTGGTGGCGCAACGCTTGGTGCGCAAGCTGTGCCAGCATTGCAAAGTGTTTCAGCATGAACGCTGGCACGCAGTTGGCTGTGAGCATTGCGCGCATACGGGGTACCAGGGGCGGGTTGGTGTGTATGAATTATTGCTGACCACTGAAGCAATTCGCGCACAGATTCACAACGAAGCGGCGGAAGCTGATGTACGTGCCGCCGCGCAGCGTGATGGCATGAAGACCATGCGTGAAGATGGCGAACGCTGGTTGGCAGCAGGCGTGACCACACAAGAAGAATTATTACGCGTCACCAAAGAATAACCATAGGACTTACGCAAAATGTACTGTCTGCGGCTTCGTGCCTAACCAACGCAATTTTGCGTAAGTCCTAAAACATTTGATTTGAAAGAAATCTGACTGTGCCCGCATTTCGTTACGAAGCCGTTGATCCAACTGGTGTGACCAAAAAAGGTGTGCTGACAGCCGACAGTGGCCGTGCCGCCCGTGCCGAGTTGCGTGGGCAAGGCTTGTTGCCGATGTCGATTGAGTTAATCGCCAATCAGGTCAACCGCCAAGGCAAACGGCGCGCCTTGTTTGGTGAGCGCTTGTCCAGCGTTGAGCTGGCTTTGTTTACCCGTCAGTTGTCTAGTTTATTGGAAGCCGGTTTACCTTTGGAGCAGGCATTTTCAGCTCTGTTAGAGCAAGCCGAACGGGTGTATGTACGAGACCTGATTGCGTCGATACGCTCGGAAATTTTGGCGGGTTCGGCCTTGTCTGATGGCTTGAAACAGCACCCGCATGATTTTGCCGATATTTATTGTGCGCTGGTCGCGTCTGGCGAGCAAATTGGGCAATTAGCGCGGGTTTTGTCGCGCTTAGCCGATTACATTGAGCGCCGTAATTCGCTGGTGCAAAAAATTCGTTTGGCATTCACTTATCCAGCAATTGTGACGGTGGTGGCATTTGCGATTGTGATTTTTTTGTTGACCTATGTTGTGCCGCAAATTGTCTCGGTGTTTGTGAATACCAAGCAGAAACTGCCTTTTCTCACGATTGTGATGTTGAGTGTGTCGGATTTTGTGAAGAGTTATGGCATTGCGCTTGGCGTGTTGTTGATCGCACTGTACGCAACCTGGCGCTTCACGTTGCGAAATCCGGCAGTAAAAATGCGGTGGCATACGTGGTTATTGAATGCGCCGGTGTATGGTCGCTTTGAACGCAGCCTGAATACGGCGCGCTTCGCCCGCACCTTGGCGATTACCACTGGTTCAGGCGTGCCGATTCTGCAAGCCTTGCAAACCAGCAAGGAAACTTTATCCAATGTCGCCATGCAGGCGCAAGTGGAAGAGGCCACCGCCAGCGTGCGTGAAGGTGTGGGTCTGGCGCGTGCCTTGTCGGTACACAAGCATTTCCCGCCGATGTTGATTCACATGATACGGGCTGGTGAGGTCACCGGTGAGTTACCAGCTATGTTGGAACGTGCATCTAACACACAAGAGCAGGATTTAGAACGACGTGCGCTGACCATGGCGGGGTTATTAGAGCCGATTTTGATTTTGGCAATGGGTGTCGTGGTGTTGCTGATTGTGTTGGCCGTGTTATTGCCGATTATTGAAATCAATCAGTTAGTACGCTAAAAAATTTGGCGTAGCGTGATTCGACGTCGTAAGTTGATACCGTAAAAAACAGGATTGTATGAAAAAAGTGCCTTTATTAATTAGCTTTGTGTTTTTTATTGCGCTTTGTGCCTCGATGACATTTTGGGCATTGCGTTTTTTTAAACCACAATCCCGTGACATTGCAGCACCTGCCATTGAGGTGAATTTTGAACCCAGTGTCGGGCAGTGGGGCGCTTTGTTTGGTCGTAGCGCGGTTGCCACAGTAGCGGCCAGCAATTACGCTTTAAAGGGGGTGGTGGTTGCCCATCGGCCTGCAGACAGTGCCGCGATTTTAATTGCCGATGGTAAAGCGCCGCAAACGGTCGCCATCGGGCGAGAATTGTCACCGGGCGTGAAATTACAGGAAGTGCACGAGGGCTATATTGTGATTTCTGAAGCGGGTGTAATAAAACGGGTGGACTTACCAGCACCAACGCCGATTAATCAAGGGGTGCAGCCGTACACACCGCCACCACCACCGCCATCAGCATTATCACCAGCGGAAAATCCGGCAGGTACTGTGGTGACACCAAGGCCACAATTTACGCAGCCTGCGATTGTATCGCCCACAGGTTTCCCGGTGCCACCGCAGCGTCAGTAGGGGCGGCAGAGTCAATATAGCCAGCGTAATATGAGCGGGCAGTCAATCCGTTTCGTGATATTGGTCGCATTCATTTTTTTACCCCCGCATTGATATTTGAGGTCGAATTTGGATTGGCAAGAGTCAACTTTTTGGCGTACACAACTGGCAACGGTGCATGCTTCGTGGACGCCAGTTATTGAAGCCGGTTTGCAGGCAATGCATGAAAATGATGCTGCCTATTTAGCCGCTCTCGCCACATCGGCAACACAGGTATTGCCGAGCAAGGCGCGTATTTTTGCTGCTTTTGCACAGCCAATGGAAGCGGTGCGTTTTGTATTGATTGGTGAAGGCCCTTATCCCCGTGAAGAAAGCGCCACCGGCGTCAGCTTTATGGATGGCGCGGTATCGTCACTCTGGTCTGAAAATGGTTTGTCCAGCAAAATAAATCGCGCTACTTCACTGCGCAATTTTATGAAAATGTTGCTGGTTGCTGAAGGTTGGCTGGATGAAACACATACCACAAAAGACGCTTTGCAAGCAGGATTAAAAGCAGCACAGCATGCGCGGGTTGCGTTTATTCAGACGCTGGCCGAACTGGAAGCTAAATTACATCGCCACGGTTTTTTGCTTTTGAATGCTAGTTTGGTTTATCGCAGTGATGTCGCGCCCCTGCTTGATGCAAAGGCATGGCGACCAATGATGCGGCAAATTTTATTGGCGCTCAATCAATTGCAAGTAAATGCCAGGGTTGGGGTAGCGCCGATTGAATTAATCTTGTGGGGAAAAATCGCCGAGCATTTGCAGCAAATACCAGAAGCTGGCTTATTCGTGCAGCGCATTGCTGAGCATCCCTACAATTTATCGTTTGTACAGAATAAGTCCATGCAGACATTGTTTCGCCCTATGCACTTATTGATTCGGGACCAATCGATGAGCAAATCAATGGCCAATTGAGTGACAGATTCATACCTGAATGTTAACAATCTTTAATCTGCTGGAATAAATTAAGAAATTGATTGTGCGCTAGGAGTTTTATTTGAGATTATATGCTTGGAGCGATGTAGGACAGAGGTAAAACGGCTCCAATTACGTAACGATGAACTGTCTCAATTCCGCCCCTTGATGGGATAATTTTCCGTCAGTTCTTAGTTACGCCAATGTTGGTGTAGTAATAACCTTATCTACGGTAAAATACATTCATTAACCCAAATTAAACTATCTGGATCAGTGGAAAGTTGCTTTTGACGTTGCGCACCATTTTTTACTCATTCAAGGTGAGGAATTTTTTCACCATGTTGTGGCTTTAGCTCATGTTAAAAAAAATTAAATCCAGCCAATTACGCCAGGGTATGTACCTTCATGAGCTTTGTAGCTCGTGGATTGCCTCGCCTTTTTGGCAGAAGTCTTTTTTGATCGATGATGACGATCAAATCAAAAAAATTGCAGAAGCAAAGATTCTTGAAGCTTGGATCGATACCAGTAAAGGACTAGATGTTGCTGCCGAAAATACCTCAGCCACACCAACAGAAATAGCTCAGCCCAAAATAGAAGTGGTGCAGAGCGTAGTTGAACCTGAACCTGAACCTGTAGGGCGGCCGCCGGTAAAATTTGACAGCATCCAAGCTGTGTCGATGGAAGCCGAGCTTGGTCAGGCCGCGATGATTGTTGGCAAATCAAAAAAAGCGGTGTTTTCGATGTTTACCGAAGCACGTATGGGGAATGCGATTGACGCCAAAAACGCGATGCCGCTGGTAGAAGAAATCGCCTCATCGGTGATGCGTAATCCAGGTGCCTTGATTGGTCTGGTACGTTTAAAAAATGCCGATGATTACACCTACATGCATTCGGTGGCGGTATGCGCCTTGATGATTGCTTTGTCGAGAATGTTAGGTCTGGATGATCAACAAACCAGAGAAGCCGGTTTGGCAGGTTTGTTACATGACATCGGCAAAATGGCGGTGCCCAACGGCATTCTGAACAAACCCGGCAAGCTAACGGACGACGAATTTCATGCCGTGAAAGAGCATCCACGTGCAGGCTATAAAATGCTGCAGGAAGCGCAGGGCATTAGCGCCATTGCGCTCGATGTTTGTCTGCATCATCATGAGAAGGTGGATGACACCGGTTATCCAGAAGGTTTGTCGGGTGATCAGATTAGTCTGTTTGCCAAAATGGGTGCGGTTTGCGATGTGTATGACGCCATCACTTCGAATCGTCCTTACAAACAAGGCTGGTGCCCGGCTGAATCGCTGAAAAGAATGTCGGAGTGGAGTAAAGGTCATTTTGATCAGACCGTCTTTATGGCTTTCGTGAAGAGTATTGGTATTTATCCGGTAGGTACCTTGGTGCGTTTGCATTCGGGGCGTTTGGGTGTGGTGGTTGAACAGCAGGAAGGCAAGTCTTTGATGTTGCCCAAGGTCAGGGTGTTTTATTCAACCAAATCCAATATTTATATCCCACCGCAATTGCTTGATTTGGCCGGACCGGGTTTGCAAGATCGTATTTTATCGCCTGAAGATGCTAGTACCTGGGATTTGAAAGACATTGATCGCTTTTGGTTGGGTGATACCGCGCCGCTGTAAAAACTGTGCGATGGTCAATCTGGGGTCTGCTGAGACAATAATGATCAATGTTGTGAATCGTTGTGGGCCGTTGTGGATCGTTGTGAACCGCTGTGAACCGCTGTGAACCGCTGTGAACCGCTGTGGACATTTAATAAGCACTATGAAAATTTTAATCAGCAATGATGATGGCTATTTGGCTCCGGGTTTAGTCGCTTTGGCCAATGCGCTGAAACCTTTAGGCGAAATTATCGTGGTCGCACCAGATAGCAATCGCTCTGGCGCTTCCAATGCTTTGACGTTAGATCGCCCTTTGTCAGTGTTTCGTGCCGATAACGGCTTTTATTTTGTGAATGGTACGCCTTCTGACTGCGTACACATTGCACTCACTTCGATTGTTGGTAGCATGCCCGATCTGGTAGTTTCTGGTATTAATCAAGGGCAAAATATGGGTGATGACACCTTGTATTCTGGTACCGTCGCCGCCGCTACCGAGGCATATTTGTTTGGTGTTCCTGCGATTGCGTTTTCACAAAAAGAAAAAGGGTGGGCGCATCTGCGTGATGCCGCACGCTATGCACGTAAGATTGTAGAGCACGGTTTTCCTGGTCTCGGTCGGCCTTTTTTATTGAATGTGAATATTCCGAATTTACCGTTTGAAGACATCAAAGGCATACGCGCGACCCGGCTAGGCAAGCGCCATATTTCCGAGCCAGTGATTCGGGCGCTTGATCCGCATGAGCGTGAAATCTACTGGATAGGGCCGCCCGGCGCAGCGAAAGATGCAGGTATCGGCACCGATTTTCATGCCGTGGCAGAAGACTATGTGTCGATTACCCCTTTACAGGTTGATTTGACCAATCTCGCTCAAATCCAGCAAATAAGCGACGATTTGAAATGAGCGCTAAATCGAAATTTCCATTGCCTTTAGCCTCGGTCGTGCAGCAGGGTCATTCAGCAAAAAAATCATTTCAATCGACGCCTTATTCATCAAGTAGCACGACTGCCACACCACAAACTGCGACCAGAAACGCCGCTTCGCAAAATCAGACGCGTACAACGCATCATCCGCAGCCATCAGGGTTGGCTAAACAGCAGTCGGCGATGCCGTCGGCGCCGCCGATTGCGCCCGGTGTTGCCATGGTTTCGGACAAAATTCGTAAAGCAATGGTGGCACGTGTTGCGCAAAAAGGCGTTAAAGATGAATTGGTACTCGCTGCCTTAGAAGCGGTGCCACGTCATTTATTTATTGAGTCGGGTTTGGCGAGTCAGGCTTATATTGATGCTTCGCTACCGATTGGTTATCACCAAACTATTTCGCAACCGTACATCGTCGCTCGTATGATCGAAGTGATGCGTAATGGCATTACATCGGGAATCGCATCGGGCGCTGTTTCGGGCACTGCATTGAATCGTGTCTTGGAAATCGGCACTGGCTGTGGTTATCAGGCGGCGGTGCTGTCGCTGGTGGCGAAAGAGGTCTTTTCGATTGAACGTATTAAGGGCTTGCACGAGTTGGCTAAAACCAATCTGCGCCCCATGCGTATTGCCAATATCCGGCTACACTATGGCGACGGCATGTTAGGTTTACCTCAGGCGGCACCATTTGACGGTATCATATTGGCAGCGGCAGGATTGGAAATTCCCCAAGCTTTGCTGGAACAGCTACAAATTGGCGGACGTTTAATCGGCCCAGTCGGTACCCGTAATCAGATGTTGCAATTGGTACAGCGAGTCGGCCAGCGTGAATGGCAAACCTCAATATTGGAACCATGCCATTTTGTTCCTTTACATCAAGGTGTGATGTAGTGTGGTGTAATAAGGCGCATGATCAATAGATTAAAACGCATGATAGATTTAGGTAAGCAAGGAATGATGAAAAATTTTTTTAGAAAATTGACTTTACTCGTAATCGTGAGCGTCATTGCTGGCTGCGGTACTGCGCTGCGGAATGCGCCGGTGGTTGATCGCAATCCCGATACCAATCCTGTGACTGTGCCAACACCTGTTGGATCTGCCGAGACAGGTACGGCGGTGGTTGATAATCGTCCTAGTTATATTGTCAAAAAAGGTGATACCTTAAACCGTATTGCACAAGAACTAGGTATTAGTCGAAATGATTTGATCGCTTGGAATGATCTGAAAAATCCGAACGACATCAAGGTTGATCAAGTTTTAAAACTAGCACCACCAAGTTTGGCTGGTGGCGCACAAACTACGTCGGTGAATCCGAATAGTGGCGTCGAAATCAAAAGCATCACGACGATTAATCCTGCCACCAATAAATCTTCACCTAAAGGCGATAAAAAACCTTACTCCGAAGCGAATTTAGCTGAATTGCAAAAAGCCGATAGTGGATTGGTTAATGTTGATGATGGCGTAAAATCAACTACGCCAACTACACCAGTAGCACCGGCCACTGGCAATGCTTCAGTTGCGCTGCCAGCAGCAACACCAGCCGCGCAAGAGCAAGTGAAAATTGAATGGATGTGGCCCGCCGAAGGTAAAGTAGTAGCCACTTTTGATGAAACCAAAAACAAAGGCATCGATATTGCTGGCAAGCTTGGGCAAAGCGTTTTTGCGGCAGCAGCGGGCAAAGTGATCTATGAAGGGAGCGGTATCCGTGGTTATGGTAACCTCGTGATTATCAAGCATCTCAACACCCCCTATTTATCAGCTTACGCCCACAACAAAGTGAATCTGGTAAAAGAAGGTGATGCGATCAAGAAAGGGCAAAAAATTGCCGAAATGGGTAATTCGGATGCTGATAGCGTCAAGCTGCATTTTGAAATTCGGCAGCAAGGCAAGTCCGTTGAGTCGGTTGACCCAATCAAGTTATTGCCAAGCCGCTAGTGAATGAACTAGCTAAGCCGCCCGTAAATTAGCCTGATCCGCGAGTTTGTCGAATCTAGACGTATTACAGAAAACCTCTGCACTTACATCATGCCAAAAACGACATCGAAATATCAATTGCAGGGCGAATTACATTCACGGAACCAGCGCGATGAAAATGGCGCTGACGATGATGCATTGCACTTGCCAGAGATGGCTGAATTGGCTGACAGCGTAGACAGCACCGATAGCGCCGACGATAGGCAAGACGATGCCGATGAATTAAATTCAGATAACGACAATCCGATTGCCGCCGTCGTCGCGCCGATTGATGAGCTGACCAAAGTGTTAGCCGCTGAGCTTTCTACCGACACCACGCAGCATTACCTCAATCAAATCGGTACTCGGCCTTTATTCGCTGTCACTGAAGAATTGCATTACGCCACACTCGCCAAACAGGGCGACTTTGAAGCGCGCCAGAAAATGATCGAGCACAATCTGCGCTTGGTGGTGTCGATCGCCAAACACTACATCAATCGCGGTGTGGCTTTGCTCGACATGATCGAAGAAGGCAATCTCGGCTTGATGCATGCGATTGATAAATTTGAACCTGAGCGCGGTTTTCGTTTTTCTACCTATGCAACTTGGTGGATACGCCAAAGCATCGAGCGTGCGATTATGAATCAGGCGCGCACGATTCGTTTGCCGGTGCATGTGGTGCGCGAGCTGAATCAAATCCTGCGCGCCAAATACCATCTCGAATCACAACAACGCGATGGGCGCGATGCCGCGATAGAAGACATTGCCCATCTGGTAGATCGGCCTATCGATGAAGTGCAAGATATTCTCGCCTTATCAGAGCACGCCACCTCGCTCGACACCCCACTCGATAACGACCCGCAATCGAGCTTACTCGACATGCTACCGGGCGACGCCGACGACAGCCCCGACAGCAAGGCCGAGCAACACGAAATGACTATCTTGGTACGTGACTGGCTATCACGTCTGTCAGACAAACAGCGCATTGTCATTGTGCGCCGATTTGGGCTAGACAATGACGACCCCGCCACCCTAGAAACCTTGGCCGACGAAATGGGCATCACCAGAGAGCGAGTACGGCAAATCCAGCAAGAGGCATTGATCAAACTAAAGCGCTCATTTACCTCACGCGGCGTCGGGCGCGATGCTTTACTATAGAAATTGCACTACAATCTGCGCCAAGAACCTGCTGCCGACAACCCAAGTGGCTGGTCGGCCATGACCACCCAATTGCGCTGAACGTCAGCACTGAATTTTCCAATTACATTTTTCTCTACAGACCTACGGGTCTTTTTTCTTAGCATGAACAAACTCAGCATCAGATCTCTCGACATGGACGCCCGTGGCGTCGGCAATCTCGACAACGAAGACGGCACAGTCGGCAAAGTTATTTTCGTCGAAGGCGCATTGCCCGGCGAAATCGTTAGCTACAATCCTTATCGCAAAAAGCCCACTTGGGAAGCTGCCACCATGGGCACGCTGTTTAAAGAATCCTCGCAACGAGTCACACCCCGTTGCGAATTTTTTGGCGTCTGCGGCGGTTGTTCGATGCAACATCTAGATGCCGCCGCACAAGTCGCGATGAAACAAAGAGTGCTCGAAGATGATTTGGCACACATCGGCAAAGTGAAACCCGCCATGATCTTGCGCCCCATCGTCGGGCCGACTTGGGGCTACCGTTACCGCGCCCGTTTATCGGTGCGCAATGTGCACAAAAAACACAAAGTATTGGTCGGCTTTCACGAAAAAAAATCACGCTACGTGGCCGACATGCGCACCTGCGAGATTCTGCCGCCACACGTTTCCGCCATGCTGATGCCACTGCGTGATTTGATCAGTTCACTCTCGATTATTGAAGCGCTGCCGCAGATCGAATTAGCGATTGGCGAAGGCGTCACCGCCATGGTCTTACGCATCATGACGGCCATGACGGCGGAAGACGAAAGCAAGCTCAAAGCCTTTGCGGATCAATACAAAGTGCAATGGTGGCTGCAAACCAAAGGGCCAGAAACCGCCACACCGTTTTACCCTGAAAACGATGATCTACATTATCGTCTGCCCGAATTCGGCATCAAAATGCCATTCAAACCCACCGACTTCACCCAGGTCAATCATCAGATCAACCGTGTGCTAGTCGCCCGCGCTCTGCGCCTGTTGGATGCGCAACCACATGAGCGCATCGCTGATTTATTCTGTGGCTTAGGCAACTTCACCTTGCCAATCGCCACACAAGCCAAACAAGTGGTCGGCATCGAAGGCAGCGATACACTCACCGAGCGCGCCATGTCCAACGCGGCAGCCAACGGCCTCAGCCAAAAAACCAGCTTCAGCACGCGCAACCTGTTTGAAATCACCGCACAAGACTTAATCGCCCTAGGCCAGTTCGACCGCTTCCTGGTAGATCCACCGCGCGATGGCGCAATGGCACTATGCCAAGCACTGATCGACTTGACCGAACTCGCGCCCGAGCTCAAACCAAAACGCATTGTCTACGTCTCCTGCAGCCCCTCCACCTTGGCACGCGATGCGGGCATGCTGGTCAATCAAGGCGGCTACAAGCTCTCGATGGCAGGCGTGGTCAATATGTTCCCGCATACCTCACATGTGGAATCGATGGCGGTGTTTGATTTGGTGTAGAAGATATTTTTAAGATACTGCCACTTTTTTTATAAAAATGAACTAATCCCGCACGTTATGATTATGTTTTGAAATAATACAGGGTGGTGTATGAAATAACTAATTGTATCGTTTGATGTGGTATTTGGTTAGTAGTATTTTTCATCGTTGCTCTAATGAGGATTTAATCAAATTTTCATTAGTATATACTTTGAAACCTTCTGGTTTTTTGTGCCCAAGTGTTAGGCCGCTTTCCCATCTCGACACGCTGACCTCAGGGAGTAAGGATTTACGTTTTCCCCAATTCATAACTCGGACATCTTGTGAGTCATTAAATGTATTTAATTTTTTATAATTAATGTTGTTTAAATTTGCAGCATTGAAAGCTGGACTATGTGAGAAAATGAGGATGCGTTCCGCTATGTCAATTTTTTGCTCCCATTCTTCAAATTCGATTTTCTCTGTAGTGCAAATTCGACCAACATATAATTCTGTCTTGCTGGGAATCCATGCGGGCCAATTATGTTGGGATAGTCGATCACCAAATTTTTGCTTTACTGTTTTTCCAATATAAAGAAGCACGTTTGTGCCATAAATAAGATGGTCGCCATAATATTGATAAATACCATAATCGCTTGAAGAATGGAGTTCTTTAGCTTGACTTAACGTCAACGGGCCTTCCCAGTCGATATGAATATCCATAATAGAAATATTTGTATTAATGTGTTGGTGTTTTAACTAGCATATCATACGGTTATTTTTTAAATATCAGCTTCCACCTCATTGCCATGCTCTTCCAGCCAATTTCGTCTGGCAGCGGCTTCGCCTTTACCCATGAGCATATTGAAACGTGCTTCAGAAAATGCTTGATCAAATTCGCCGAGCGACACCGGCAGCAGGCGGCGTGTGTCAGGGTTCATGGTGGTTTCCCATAGTTGTTCTGCATTCATTTCACCCAGACCTTTGAAACGCGAGATACTCCAAGCGCCTTCTTTAACACCTTCTTTGCGCAGCTTGTCTTCGATGGCAATCAACTCACCCTGATCGAGCGCATAAATTTTTTGCGCGGGCTTCTTGCCACGTGCTGGCGCATCAATGCGGAATAAAGGCGGGCGGGCGATGCAGATGTGGCCGTGCGCAATGAGTTGCGGAAAGTGCTTGAAAAATAAAGTCAGCAGTAGCACCTGAATGTGTGAACCATCTACATCGGCATCAGACAAGATACAGATTTTCCCGTAGCGCAGATTCGATAAATCAATCTGGTCATTGATGCCGTGCGGATCAACACCAATTGCAACAGCAATGTCGTGAATTTCATTGTTGGCAAACAAACGGTCACGTTCAGATTCCCATGAGTTCAACACTTTACCGCGCAACGGCAAGATCGCTTGAAACTCTTTATCGCGCCCCATTTTGGCGGAGCCGCCAGCCGAATCACCTTCGACTAGAAAAATCTCATTGCGAGTGATGTCGTTGGATTCGCAATCGGTCAATTTACCGGGTAACACGGCAACACCAGAGGATTTTTTCTTTTCGACTTTTTGTAGTGAGCGCAACCGCGATTGCGCTTGTTTGATAACCAGATCGGCCAGCTTTTTGCCGTATTCGACGTGTGAATTGAGCCAGAGTTCTAACGGTGGTTTGCTGAAGCTTGATACCAAGCGTACCGCATCGCGTGAGTTTAGACGTTCCTTGATTTGGCCTTGAAATTGCGGGTCGAGCACTTTGGCTGATAGTACAAAAGACACGCGCGCAAACACATCTTCCGGCAGCAGCTTCACACCTTTTGGCAACAATGAATGCAGCTCCACAAAATTTTTGACTGCACCAAACAAGCCTTCCCGTAAGCCCGATTCGTGCGTGCCACCTGCGGGTGTTGGAATCAAATTGACATACGACTCGCGCACCACATTGCCTTCTTCTGTCCACGCTACTACCCACGATGCGCCTTCACCTTCGGCAAAGCCATCGGCATCGGCACTGGCAAATTGTTCGCCTTCAAATAACGGAATCAATGGCTCACCATGCGCGGACTGTGCCAGGGCTTCTGTCAGGTAGCCGCGTAAGCCTTGATCGTATTGCCAGGTTTGGCTCTCACCGGTTTTACTTTGCGTTAGTGTGACTTTAACACCGGGCAATAACACTGCTTTGGAGCGTAATAGGCGGGTTAATTCAGGTATCGAGATGGTGGGCGAATCAAAATATTTGGCGTCTGGCCAGATGCTGACGCGGGTGCCGTTTTTCTTGTCGCCACGGGTTTGTGGTTGACTACGCAAAGGTTCGATCACATCACCATGCGCAAAACATAACGTGTGAATACCGGCCTCACGCCAAACGGTGATTTCCAGCCGTTTAGACAAGGCATTGGTGACCGAGACACCAACCCCATGCAAGCCGCCAGAGAAGGCGTAGGCACCGCCAGAACCTTTATCGAATTTACCGCCTGCATGCAAGCGCGTGAAGACGATTTCGACGGTGGGCACTTGTTCATCAGGGTGCAAGCCGACCGGAATGCCGCGTCCATCGTCTTCTACGGTGACGCTGTTATCGGCATTGACGGTGACGACAATGTTTTTACAGTGACCACCCAAGGCTTCGTCGGAGGCATTGTCGATCACTTCCTGAATAATGTGTAAAGGGTTTTCCGTGCGGGTGTACATGCCCGGACGTTGCTTGACAGGTTCTAAGCCTTTTAACACCCGGATTGATGATTCGCTGTAGTCAGATGGTGCGGTATTTTTTTTGGTTGCCATGCGATGTGAAGAGTAACCGTTAATGTTCTGGGGAAAGTAGGCTTGATAGAATTTGATAGAAATCAGTGTATTCGTCAGTGCCGATTTGGCATGAAGGTGCCGTTTAGGGCTTACGCAAAACAGACGTTGGCGTTGTTACTTTGCCTTAACGTATATTTTATACATTTGTACCGTCTGCGGCTTCACGCCTAGCCAAGGTAATTTTGCGTAAGTCCTAAGTTGACATTAGCCATTGTAGCGGTAAATTTATCTGATTTAGAAGTCGTTTTGAATAACATGTCACATCGATATGTTGCGCCATTTTGCGTCATTCTGCGTCATTCTGCGTTGTGTTACAAAGAGGTGGACGCTGAAGAATTTATTATTCGCTTATTTACTGAGCAAGCGCATTGCCCGCTCCAGCCCGTCGATGGTGATGGGAAACATTCTGTCATTCATTAATTGGCGTATCAAGGCGACCGACTGGCGATATTGCCATAAACCTTCTGGCTCAGGGTTGAGCCAAACAAACTTGGGGAAAGTCGAAGTAAAGCGTTGTAACCAAGTGGCACCAGCTTCTTCGTTGTTGTATTCCACCGAGCCACCCGGTTGCAAAATTTCGTAGGGGCTCATGGTGGCGTCGCCGACAAAAATGACTTTTGTGTCTGGCGTGTATTTTCTGAGTACATCGAAAGTGGCGAATTTTTCGGCATGACGACGATGGTTGTTGCGCCATAAATGATCATAGACGCAGTTATGGAAATAAAAAAATTCCATATTTTTGAACTCGGTTTTTGCTGCAGAAAACAATTCTTCAGTGCGCGCGATATGGTCGTCCATCGTACCGCCGACATCAAACAACATCAAAACCTTGATGTTGTTTTTACGCTCTGGCCGCATTTTGATGTCGAGAAATCCAGCGTTGTTGGCGGTGGCTTGAATTGTGGCATCCAGCGCTAATTCATCTTCCGCACCGAGCCGGGCAAATTTACGTAGGCGACGTAATGCGACCTTGATATTTCTAGTACCCAGCTCGCGCTCATTGTCATAATCACGAAAGGCACGCGCTTCCCAGACTTTGACGGCGCTCCGATTGCCACCTTTACCGCCAATCCGTATACCTTCTGGGTTTTGGCCGCCATTACCAAAAGGCGAGGTGCCGCCAGTGCCTATCCATTTGCTGCCACCTTCGTGACGTTCTTTTTGTTCTTTCAGTAGCTCTTCCAGACGTGCAGCCAATTTGTCGTAACCAAATTTTTCAATGGCAGCTTGTTGTTCAGGGCTGAGTTCACGTTTTAATCTTTGTATTAACCAGTCGAGCGGGATCTCTGCGTGTTTTTCAAATATTGTATCGATGCCTTTGAAATAAGCGCCAAAGGCTTTGTCGAACTTGTCGTAGTGCGCTTCATCTTTGACCATGATGGTGCGCGCCAGAAAATAGAAGTCATCAGTGGAAAACTGAACTAACCCCTGTTCCATTGCTTCGAGCAGCATCAAAAATTCTTTGATCGACACCGGAATACGGGCATCTTTCAAAGTAAAGAAAAAATCGATCAGCAATGGCGCCTCTTGGGTAAGGTGGTCGGTCTGAAATAAAGAGTAATAATGCGATACGGCGTAATTTTAATAGAATCTTTTTGCTTAATTTACTTAATAGAGTCTCACCGCTCCGGATGACAACAGAAAATGAATTCAGTATTTATTGAGTAAAAAATCTAAGTTTTGTTTCACGCCAGCCCATTCGTTTTGCAGAATGCTATACACCACTGTATCGCGGATACGGCCATTGGGCAAAATTGTGTGATTGCGCAGTATGCCATCACGTTTGGCACCCAAACGTTCAATCGCCGCCTGCGATTTGCGGTTAAACCAATCGGTGCGAAATTCAACCGCGATGCAGTTCAACGTTTCAAATGCATGCGTTAGCAATAAGCGTTTGCACTCAGTATTAATGCCACTGAGTTGCACGCTCTGGGCGTACCAAGTGTAGCCGATTTCTAGGCGACGGTTGGCTTGGTCAATATTGCAATAACGCGTAGCGCCAATGATTTTTCCATCCGCTTTGCGTACCACTACGAAAGGTAAAGCCTTGCCTTGTTGTTGCGCTTCCAGCGCAATGTTAAGCCATTGCTGAGTTAGTTCAGGGGAGGGTACTGTGGTGAAAAATAGTTGCCACAAGTCACCATCGGCAGCGGCGGCCTTGATACCTTCGATGTGCTCGGCAGATAAAGGAATTAAATCAACTAATTGACCACGAAGGCTGATTGGTGAAATTTGCATGGTGATTGAGTGAAAATAAAAAACCGTTGAAGTGCAATTGCAGACATATAAAATGATACGTCAGCTTATTTTCGCATCGTTTTTGGCGCATTTTTTGACTAAATTGTCTGAAGCTAAGGCAAAAATGATAAAAATAAGGCTTGCCGCATGATTTATTGATGAATTTGCAGAAAAAGGCGCAAGTACATCGTAAATAAAAAGCGGTTTATGGTATTTCTTGTCAATCATCTACTTGCATGACAGATCAAAACCAGCTATACTGCTCAGCTGTATAGAATTTATGCGACGTGGCAGCCTTGTGAGGTCACTTTGAACCCGTCGCTTTGACCACGTTTAGGAAATCTCATGGCAAATACCGCACAAGCACGCAAACGTGCTCGTCAAGCAGTTAAACAAAACGCACACAACTCTAGTCAACGTTCGACTTTACGTACTGCAATCAAAGCAGTTCGCAAAGCGATTGAAGCTGGTGATAAAGCAGCCGCTGCAACTATTTTTCAAGCGTCTGTTTCGACGATTGATCGTATTGCTGACAAAAAAATCATCCATAAAAACAAAGCAGCTCGCCATAAGAGCCGTTTAGCTTCTGCTTTGAAAGCATTGGCTTAATTGACTGGATGTTTTGATGTGTTGTTGTTTAATACGACAGCTCATCTAAGCATAGTAAGATAGATAATAATAAAAAACCGCAATTTTTATTGCGGTTTTTTGTCGTTCTTACTGTTATCTTATTTGGTTTTTGACATAGTAACCCTCATCCATTCACCCGGCAGTAAGGGGTGGCTGGCCAGCGAGAATTCAGCTATTGCGCTACGCACAAGGCGTAGAGTAGGTAAGCCAACGGCAGCGGTCATGCGCCGCACCTGACGGTTTTTACCTTCTCGCAATGTTAAACAAAGCCAACTGGTGGGAATGTTCAGGCGAGTGCGTACTGGCGGGTCGCGTTGCCACAGCCATTCTGGCGGATGAATGCGTTTGACTTCACAGCCTTGCGTTGTGAAGTCGCTGAGTTTTAATGGTTGGCGCAGGTCTTCTAATTGCTGGGAAGTAGGGTTGCCTTCTACTTGTACCAGATAGGTCTTTGCCTGTTTATGGTCGGGATGGCTGATGCTGTGCTGTAGATTGCCTTCGTCAGTCAACAACAGCAAACCTTCGCTATCGGCATCCAATCGGCCAGCGGGATAAACCTGTGGTATCTCAATAAAGTCCGCCAAGGTTAGACGTTGATCATTGTGATCATTGGATGGATTAGCGCGATTGGCCGTGCCTAGGCTAAATTGGCATAAAACGCCAAAAGGCTTGTTGAATAAAATCAGCGACATGCGGGAGAATTTGAGGGTAATGGTATGAAAATTGCCAGTATTTTTCCTGCTGCGGACGGCAAACCGTGGCAACAATTAAAATAGTAGCGCATAATACGCAATTGCATTTCTTCTGCCTGCTAAAAAGATTTCAACCGGATAGTTTCCGGTGAGGTTGCTCTTTTTCAGGCAAGCTAACTTTAGGGAAGACCAATTCCCACCCGACCCTCAAATCAACGGAGAAAACGATGTACCAACATATTAAGGTTCCGGCCGAAGGTAAAAAAATTACGGTCAATCCTGACTTTTCATTAAATGTGCCGAATGACCCCATCATTCCATTTATTGAAGGCGATGGAACTGGCGTTGATATCACCCCGGTCATGATCAAAGTCGTCGATGCGGCTGTGAAAAAAGCCTACGGTGGCGCTCGCAAAATTAGCTGGATGGAGATTTTTGCAGGTGAGAAGTCAACTAAGGTGTATGGTCCAGATGTCTGGTTGCCAGAGGAAACTTTAAAAGTTCTGAAAGACTACGTTGTTTCGATCAAAGGCCCTTTGACCACGCCAGTTGGCGGTGGTATTCGTTCATTGAACGTGGCCTTGCGCCAAGAGTTGGATCTGTATGTTTGCTTACGTCCAGTTCGTTACTTCAAAGGCGTGCCTTCACCTGTTCGTGAGCCGCATAAAACCGATATGGTGATCTTCCGTGAAAATTCAGAAGATATTTATGCTGGTATCGAATTCGCACAAGGTTCCGATCAAGTGAAAAAATTGATCGCTTTCCTGACCAACGAAATGGGCGTGAAAAAAATCCGTTTCCCAGAAACTTCCGGTATCGGTATCAAGCCGGTTTCTATCGAAGGTACCGAGCGTTTGGTACGTAAAGCGATTCAATATGCTATCGATAATGACAAACCATCCGTCACTATCGTTCATAAGGGCAATATCATGAAGTACACTGAAGGTGGCTTCCGTGATTGGGCTTACGCTTTGGCGCAAAAAGAATTTGGCGCAGAATTGATCGATGGCGGTCCATGGTGCAAATTCAAAAATCCAAAGACTGGTAAAGAAATTATCGTTAAAGATTCCATCGCTGACGCATTCTTGCAGCAAATTTTGTTGCGTCCTGCAGAATACAGCGTCATTGCAACATTGAATTTGAATGGCGATTATATTTCTGATGCCTTGGCAGCCCAAGTTGGTGGTATCGGTATTGCACCAGGTGCCAATTTATCTGATTCTGTTGCGATGTTTGAAGCAACACACGGCACAGCACCTAAGTATGCAGGTAAAGATTATGTGAACCCAGGTTCATTGATTTTGTCGGCAGAAATGATGTTGCGTCACATGGGTTGGGTAGAAGCGGCTGATTTATTGATCTCTGCGACTGAAAAAGCCATTACTGAAAAACGCGTAACGTACGACTTTGCCCGTTTGATGGAAGGCGCGACACAAGTGTCTTGCTCTGGTTTTGGCGACGTGATGATTGAAAATATGTAGTTTGAAAAATTCACATGAGTGAGCGTAACTGTCTCGCTCATGTGAAGTAATTTGAAGTAAGTATACGCATTGCAGTGCTGATATTGATGTGACGTGAAAAAAATAAAAAGCCGACTAAAAGTCGGCTTTTTATTTTCTAGGTAGAATTTTAACAATTCCGGCAGCTAGAAATCAGCAAAAATTTAATATAAAAAACCCGCCGAAGCAGGGTTTTATAAAAAATTCTTAAGGTGAAAATTAAGGATTTTGGATGTTAGAAGCTTGCTTACCTTTTGGGCCTTGCGTTACTTCAAATTGTACTTTTTGACCTTCTTTGAGAGTCTTGAAGCCGTTCATTTGGATAGCAGAAAAATGCGCAAACAAATCTTCGCCGCCATCATCTGGGGTGATAAAGCCGAAGCCTTTTGAGTCATTAAACCACTTTACGGTACCTGTTGCCATAAATACACCTTGAAATATTAACTAATCACACGAGTCGTAAAGCAAGAAACCTAGCCAAAGCTACATCTTCCTTAACTTGCTCACTCCATATTGACAAAAACACACTTATCTCTGCCAATAAGCCCATTTTTGGCGGAAAAAAAAGTCTTGTCAAGTACATTTTATTGTTGTTGTAGCATTGTCGTCTTTTCATGTTGTATAAATCTTGATTGTGCACAAAATACCCCCAAAAAGAATGCTTTAAGGCATGTTTCTTACGAATTCTTACACCTTTTTAAGCCTTGTTGTATCTTTGCAGTGCTATTTTATAAAGCTGGTAGAGCGCATTACAATTTTGGAATATGGCAATGGCGTTTTAATGTTTTTTGGCGTTATGAGACTGTGTTGGGCTTGATGTTTGAAAATCTAGCGCCATCTGCGACAAATCAAAAAAGCGCGTAAGATTCATCAACACAATATCGGTTAAAAAAAATTGCCAATGAATGCCATTTTTTGACGCATATTGCGCCCCTAGTTTTACCGTTTTGCTTGGGGTGGTGTGAAGTGATTCGATACAAAACGACGCTGCCGTTAGTAATTCAGAGGTTTTTGTTAGTTTTTGTAAAGATGGCGTGAATAGAGGCGCTTTTATTCGTTTAATTGTTGACTTCCAACTGCCTCAAGGTACTAGAATATATGTATGGGAACTAAGCACAATAACGATGGCGGTACGGTGTTGGAGCGTCAAGAGCAAAAACTCAAGCCGCCAGCAATGTATCAAGTAGTACTGTTGAATGATGATTACACCCCGATGGAATTTGTGGTGGCCATCATTCAGGAATATTTTAATAAAGATCGGGAAACCGCAATGCATATCATGCTGAAAGTGCATAAAGATGGGCGGGGCGTATGTGGCGTGTATTCGAAAGATATCGCTCTTACCAAGGTCGAACTGGTTTCAATGCATGCCCGTAAGGCAGGTCATCCGCTGCAATGTGTCATGGAGGAAGTATGATTGCGCAAGAATTAGAAGTGAGTTTGCATATGGCCTTTGTCGAGGCAAGGCAAGCTCGTTATGAGTTCATCACGGTCGAGCATTTACTGCTGGCTTTGTTGGATAATCCATCTGCTGCCGAAGTCATGCGCGCTTGTGCGGTGAATATCGAGGATTTGCGCAAAACTTTAACCAACTTCATTAGCGATAATACGCCTACCGTATCGGGTACAGGGGAAGTTGATACGCAGCCGACATTGGGCTTTCAGCGTGTGATTCAGCGGGCGATTATGCACGTGCAATCGGCTTCGAACGGTAAAAAAGAAGTCACTGGGGCGAATGTGTTGGTTGCCATTTTTGGTGAAAAAGATTCGCATGCTGTGTACTATTTGCATCAGCAAGGGGTAACCCGCCTAGACGTTGTGAATTTCATTTCGCATGGCGTGCGTAAAGATAGTGTGAATGAACCTCAAAAGTCGCCGGAAGGTGGCGAAGATGCGCAGGCGGAAGGTGGTGAAGCAAAAGAAAGCCCGCTCGATCAATTTACCCAAAACCTGAACAAGGCAGCAGCCGAAGGCAAGATCGACCCGTTAATTGGGCGCGAGCATGAAGTCGAGCGCGTCATTCAAATTCTATGCCGTCGCCGCAAAAATAATCCATTATTGGTGGGCGAAGCGGGTGTTGGTAAAACCGCGATTGCCGAAGGCTTGGCTTGGCGTATCACGCAAAACGATGTACCAGATATTTTAGAAAATGCTGTCGTGTATTCGCTCGATATGGGCGCATTGTTAGCTGGCACTAAATATCGTGGTGACTTTGAGTTGCGCTTAAAGGGTGTATTAAAGCAATTGAAAGACACGCCCTCAGCGATTTTATTCATCGACGAAATTCACACCATTATCGGTGCAGGTTCCGCATCGGGTGGCACACTGGATGCATCGAATTTATTAAAGCCTGCGCTCTCCAATGGTCAATTAAAATGTATCGGTGCCACTACTTATACGGAATACCGTGGCGTATTTGAAAAAGACCATGCGCTGTCACGTCGCTTCCAGAAAATCGATGTCAATGAACCGACTATTGAGCAAACCGTGCAAATTTTGCGTGGATTGAAAGCCAAGTTTGAAGAGCATCACAATGTCAAATATTCGGCTTCTGCCTTGACCACAGCGGCTGAATTATCGGCGCGCTTTATTAATGACCGTCATTTACCCGATAAAGCGATTGACGTCATCGATGAAGCAGGTGCGGCGCAACGGGTTCTGCCAAAATCTAAACAGAAAAAAACGATTGGCAAGGCAGATATTGAAGATATTATCGCCAAGATTGCGCGTATTCCGCCACAAACCGTCAATCAGGATGATCGCAGCAAATTACAAACGATTGATCGCGATTTGAAAAATGTCGTCTTTGGTCAAGACCCGGCGATTGAAGCGCTGGCGTCTGCCATCAAAATGGCGCGTGCAGGCTTGGGCAAAACAGATAAGCCAATTGGCTCGTTCTTGTTTTCTGGCCCGACCGGTGTTGGTAAAACCGAAGTCGCTAAGCAGTTGGCATTCACACTTGGTATTGAGCTGATTCGTTTCGATATGTCGGAATACATGGAACGCCACGCAGTGAGCCGCTTGATCGGTGCGCCACCGGGATATGTTGGTTTTGACCAAGGTGGTTTGCTGACCGAAGCGATCAACAAAAAGCCGCATTCTGTATTACTGTTAGATGAAATCGAAAAAGCGCATCCCGATGTATTTAACATCCTGCTGCAAGTCATGGATCATGGCACGCTGACCGACAACAACGGACGCAAAGCCGATTTCCGTAATGTGATCATCATCATGACCACCAACGCTGGTGCAGAAAGCTTGCAGAAGCGCTCGATTGGCTTTAACAACAGCAAAGAAGCAGGCGACGAAATGGCGGACATCAAACGTATGTTCACACCAGAATTCCGCAATCGTCTAGACGCCATCATTAGCTTCCGTGCGCTGGATGAAGAAATCATCTTGCGGGTGGTCGATAAATTCCTCATGCAGTTGGAAGAACAATTGCAGGAGAAAAAAGTCGAAGCGATTTTCACCGACAGTTTGCGTAAGTTCCTCGGCAAAAAAGGTTTTGATCCACTAATGGGCGCAAGACCAATGGCACGCCTGATTCAAGACATGATCAGAAAAGCACTGGCCGACGAATTATTGTTCGGCAAACTGGTCAGTGGTGGCCGTGTGATTGTAGATTTAGATGGGAAAGAGCAAATCAAGCTCGAATTCTCAGAAGGCGATGCAACGCCACCTACTTCTTCACCGGAAGTTGTTGAAGTTGAGTAAGTTGTTTGTTTAACTTTAGCGCGGCTGCGTTGAGGTTAAGGAAGCTCTGATTAAGTGTAGTGAGCGGCCAAAGTTTGGATTGAAGTTTGGATTGAGAAGCGCACCTGTACGACTGTACAGCGAGCATCGCAGATTCAAAATTAGATCGCGCAGTAACTTGATCAGAACTTACTTAAGTTGAATTCGCTAAATATTGTATTGAGTAGGCGAGCCGCCCCCTGGCTCGCCAGCATAACTAACCTCGGTTTATCTGATCAGATTCAAATCAAACTCTTTACAATCCAACTCATTAGTTCATCGAATTTTAGGCATAAAGTCGTGCGAGGACAGTGAATCAAACGTTAGGTATCGCTTGAAATTAACACCCTTAAGGGCTGCACTAGGCGTAGGCGTAATTGGCAGCGCAGTCAACTCCGACGTATTGGCGCAGTTTGGTGCATCTGGCGGCCCTAGCCGAACAGAGGAACTTCTAGTGCAAGTTCCTTGGTTTTTCGTTGTCGGGATTCTTGGACTAGCCTGGTTTGGCCCGACAGCACTTCGCCGGATATGTCGCCGCATCTCGAAACACGCTTTTATTGGGTATTTTTTTGTTCAAACGAGCCTCTTTGTGTGCGTAATTGCCTTCCGTCTGCTGTTCGGTGCAATGGCACAGCCGCTTTTATCTGTTGGCGGCCTATTCCTGGTTGGCTTCGTGTTCTCTGGCATCTTGATAGTAACATTCATGGCCGTTTCGCTAATCGTTATTGGCGCACAATCGTATTGGACACACAGGTAACTCTTCATTTGCGGACACCACTTTATTGTTGAGGCCGAAGGCGACGTAACGCTGGTTGTGTCAGTATGATAGCGCTGCATGGGCTTTGATGACCGAATTGCGCAAAGATCCAACATCGTCAAGCTAAAGCCTCGATATATGAACTTTCTCACTTCTAGATAGGTTAAATGAACATATCAACATCGACCTCACTCTCAGGGTGGTCAAGAAGTTGTCGTAAGTCGCAAGGCAAATTCCTCTGGCTACTTTATCGGAAATTTTATTGTGAAATAGTCAGAAAGTAAGCCGTGAAATTCGTCTGGGCAATTTCAGTATTTATAGTATCTTTATCGGCATTTGCTTCTACTGCTTATGAGAGTAAATGGGTTCCAAAGAAGTCATACGTTGTAAAAGCAGAAGACAAAAAGATTCTAATTATCGCCAAAAACTGGGCTGCGAATAATTACAAAACTGATATAGAAAAGCATGATTTCGAATATTCTGTACAGAAATTAAATGTAGGTTTTAGGTTAAAGATAGCTCCTATATATAGAGATTCAAATGGCAAATATACTTATACAGTTGATGGAGAAATGTGTCTTGATTTCAATCGTAAGCGCACCTTAGTTCAGGTCTCCCAATGCACATTTCCCCCAATCGAGGCACTAAAGAGGCATTGATCTCAATACTATTCCTTTTCTCTTTATTCTTATTTTCAGTAAAGGCAAACGCAAGCACCTGCAAAATCAAGCAGCCGGAAAATTTCGCAATTTTCTTTAAGAACTTCTCGGCTAACAACCCATTTGCTGTTGCGCGTACTGTCTATCCACTTCGATATTTAAAATGGGAATATGGATTGGACGAAAAAGGAAATGATGATTCATCGCCAGTTCTGATGTTCATTACAAAGAGCCAAGACCAAAGCGGAATCAGCCTTTTAAGCTATATGCAGGAAAACAATCTAGCTTTCGAGATCAAAGAGGTATCGAAAAAAACTGCGACGGTAACGATATTTCAAGCGCAGTCAGATTGGAAGTTGGAATACCATTTCGTTCAGAAAAACCGTTGTTGGTTTTTGCGGGAAATTGAAAATTTATCTCCATAAATTCGACCATGGGTAAGCGATGTATTTAATCAGCGTAAGTAAATATAACGAGGCTGTGCTCTACTCCAATGATTTTCTGTAAAAAGGGCAATTGAGCGCAAATCGTTTTTGGCTTCTTTGCTTAATTGGAATAGCGCCATTAGGGTTTCTGCTCATCAAGTTCAGCTAAGAAATCTTTATAGTTATAACTGGCAACACCGCTTTCCTCGCCATGAATCAGCATTTGACGTAGTGTTTGTAGCTTGCTCTCCGAGTCTTCAAGTAACCGTAGCCCAGCCCTTACCACTTCACTAGCTGAACTATAGCGACCCGACTCAAGTTGTGAGGAAATGAACGCATCAAAGTGATCGCCTAAAGTAATACTTGTATTTTTCGCCATGGAATGTCTCCCGATATACCAATAAATACCAACAAATACCATAATATAGTATTTGTTGACTTCTTCAAGGCGTGGTGAGTGTCAATGCAGGCATGACAGGATGCTGAATAGGAAAAATCGATGATGAATTCGCAATAATCAGCGGCTCTCTATTCAGCATTTTGTAAGTCGGTGTTTTTGTCTATTTGGGGAGGTTTCAAGATCTAAGTGGAAACAAAGGTATCTAGGGTCAGCGAGAGTTTCAAGAGCATTGAAACAAATTGTCTTTTTATTGCCCACAAGATAATATGTAAAGCTGGCAAATTAAATAAGTCAATCCTATCCCATGCTGCAACTACGAACCGTATTTTTCTCTCTCT